>Ga0116227_10007711_pt1 | contig 20822 bp, 17 predicted proteins | sample S1TSphgellanicum_FD_89693 | JGI IMG/M metagenome (GOLD analysis project Ga0116227, IMG submission 89693) | Host-associated microbial communities from peat moss isolated from Minnesota, USA - S1T2_Fb - Sphagnum magellanicum MG | ecosystem: Host-associated > Plants > Peat moss > Unclassified...
AAAAATGATGGGAGGTAAAGAATGATGTGACGGGGGGATGTGAGGAGGGGTTATTTTATGTTGGCCCCCCCCCCCCCGCCCCCCCCCCCAAGAGTCACCCACATACACACAGCTCTTATAACATGCCTTTACATCAAAAACACATCTCATACTTTAATAATTGCTTGTAGGTGGGAGGTAAAAAATGGATGGCACACATTGGGCCCATTCTTATCTGTTGGATGCACATAGCTCCTTTTCTTCATAGGGTTCAGGTTTGAATGCGAATGTTTGTTTGGGTGTACCTCAAATTCCTGGGTCCTTAGTCTAAAATGAAGTTATGGATTCGTGGGAAATTAGAGCCAATTATCAATTTAAGGAAAAACAATGGGAGTATTGCATGGTTGCATACAATGGGATGAGGTATTATTAGTTGGCATCCCAAGTACTATGGTTAGTGGTTCTTGGTCCTTGGATACTTTCTGTGTATCTTTTGTACTTAAGGTCCTGCTTGTAGCTCAATTTACCATGACTGGATTGTTATAGTATATTTACAGGCTTCATTTTCCCTGAGATTTAAAGTTGAATCATCCTAGCATCAAAGTTGGGCAAAGGGCTTTTGAAAATCTGAAGCCTTTTTAATACGTAAAAAAGCTGCAATCATAGTGAACTCTTAGACAACATGAATGCAACATTCCCTAATGAGGCATTACAAATTTGGAAATAATGTCAAAACATATCATCAAAAGATGAGAGAAATATTGCAAAGAACTCAAAGTTTGCAAGGTGACGAGTGTACATCCTTCCTCCTATCCCTGGTGTGAGAGGTTTCATAACATAGGTGGCAACAAAAAAAGAAGAAGAAAAAGAATGATGCAATGGTGGCATTGGTCAATGTTCCCTTTTACTTCATCCTACAATAGTAGAATTGGAAGACAATTCTGAGATAATTTGAAAACAAGTAAACATATAGCCCTAAACATCAAACTATAATCTTTCATGACAAAGTTGGATAATATGTCACATCTCATGAGCCTTCCAACCAAGCACCGAATGTAATGTCACTCAAGACACAGGCTTACAATTTTCTTGGTGCTAAAGGCAAACCAAATAGAATAGTCATCAATAAATGGAGGCATCTATTTGTAGGGTGTTTGGAAGAACAATCAAAATATATTCACAAACTATAAAAAGAAATGGAGATACTAAAACTGCAAATGACAAAGGACATCACCATTCAAATATTCAAGAATGAACAAGCTAGGGGGGATTTTCCAAATTATGATTGTTTTTTCTTTTAAAATATTTTAGTCAAAAGATTGTTCACAGCCTATGTCTTCCACATGTGATAGCATTTTATAGTAACATCATTTCCCAACTATTTCATTGTACACAAATTCCAATGGCATGTGTGAATTGGTGTGGGTGCGATTTCATTTCAATTCTGCAAAAGAATTGAAATAAAACCAATTTTGAAAATATTTTCAAGGTTCAATGTGGGTTTAAGTTCCTATTAGGTCGTTTAATTGTCATCCATTATGGGAATAAACATCCCCTCCTCAATTCTCCTTCTTGGCTTGCTAACTCTCCATCTGTCAAAGTCAGCAAATTCCGTACATCAACTTAAATCTCACAAGGTTGTCCTTCCTCACATAATTGTTCACCTTCTTTGGTGTTGGAATTTTCTGGATCTCACAATTATAATTATGCAAGACAAAACAAGCCTGAGCAACTATAGTTGTTAAATTCAATGCTAATATTCAGACAGGCGAAATTGCCAATATCCCAATCCAACAATAGGCACCCAATTCACATAGGGATATTTGGTGTTCTACCTATCCCATTTTGTAAGTATGGTTAGGCAAATACACCAATAATATAGGTTGTGATCCTCCTGCCCTGAACAATTACCTTTGGGTCTAGCAATATTTTTGGGCTCTGAATTCTTTGCACAAACTAGAAATCTTAAATTGGCCCCATCATTAACTCCTCTAAATTACCCAATATTCAATAGCATCTTTGCATCACATTCAACATGTACACAACAAATGGTATGGATTTGGTTCAATTGCAATTATTGATTGTCTGAGTATATTTTCTATAAGGCTTCTTAGGTAATGAGATGTGAGTCAATTCAATGGTTCCCTGAAGGGTGGAAAGGCAAATGGGCTTTTGAAATGGATGGATGATGTGCAATAAGCACTCTTTAAAAGGATGTTGATGTACTTGCCAAATAGCTTGTCTTTGTCACAAAATATTTGGGGAACGCCTGTGCTTCAAAGGTATTATCTTATAGGGTAGATATGTCGATGAGCAAGCACTTAAGAACTCAAAGAAGGTTGAATCCTCACACATTGTTCCTCTACTTCTGAAGCTCCAAAAACATTTGTAACCCTCCACCTAGCATTTCCAATGTTGTAATAATTTGTCAATTCATTAAAGGAACCGAGAAAATATGGAGTGTTGGGCATAAGGAGGTCTAGTGTTTGGTAATGGGTGAATTAAAATGGATGAGAATTTCAAGCTTAAAATTTTTGATCATTGCAGCTCTGCCTCCGGAATACAAAGAAGTTTTGTTAAAGCCCTAGTTGATGCACCCATCAGGTTTTTTATCACTCAAATCACACTAAAAATGAGGAACATATGGGGCTGGAATTAGAGAGAGGTCTACAGCTATTTTTCCCAAAGATTTTGAAGCAAATTATCACTCATCCTCTCCCTGTGTTTTCTACATTGCTCCTTTACTTCTGACGCTGAAAGAACATTTGTAGGCCTCCAGATTGCTCTTCCCATTATAGAAAAATCGCTCAATTTGGTTAATGAATGAGGAAAATATTTGAAATTGTTCGACGATAGTAAGTGTTCAACACCGGGAGGATCTATCCTGCTAAATGTCATGGATAGATTTCCTGATAACTTAAAAACAGAGGAACAGAATCTATCCCGTGGTAGTCTTTTGTGATAAGGTCCTTAGCAATTCAGTCGGCCGGTCCTGTTTCCGAGCAAACCCATGAACGCTCTGTGCAGTGGATGGTGGGACCTAGTGGGGCGCCAACAAGTACAAACAAGGCTCTGTGCCACGCATGCCCAGAAGTGACAGGGTCTTTGCGATTTTCCTTATCTCTGCTGCTGCTGCTACGGTGTATCTATCCGAAGATGGCTGCTTCCCATGAATCTGTCGTGGCAATAATTGTTGGGTGTGTCTCGTTAGTTTCTCATCGGCGGGTTTGAGGGTCACAGTTCTGGTATTTCTGGGTTGCTTCTTTGATCTAACAGAGTCCAAGCTCGCTGAAGCTGAAACGACTAGCGCGTAGCAGCTAGAGGAAACCGAAGCCGCCATGGCCTCTGTGTTGTTGTCCGGCTGTTCGATGCGTGTGTCCGCTGCTATTGCTGCTCCATCTCCACCTCGTTCCCTTGTTTCCTGCTCCTCCATCCCTGCACTCTCTGTTGCAGCTCCTCAGGTATTATGTACTGAGTCTCAATTTGCTTGAATCTACGGGATTTAGGATCCGGTTTTGGACCATGACCTGCAAGCTTCTTAGTCCATAGAATGCATGACCAGATTGCAACTGTCAATGGTCGCAGATGCCAACTCTTGTACATAATTCTGTCACATGTCAGCAGACTTGGCATTATTCTTTTGATGCATCAGACTGGCAGACCCCCGAAACATGCAAACCATCACCAGCATGCAATATCTGAGCAATCGTGGGTTGATAATATGGAGAGATGTAGATCATGTTTGAGAGCTTTGTGTAGAAGAAGGGCGTTGATAAAGTGCTTGCTGTCCATTGTATACCAACATCCTCCTCCTCTTTGTTTTACTGACATTTCATTGCAGGTGAGGACAAGGGAGATTTCATGTGTTCCAGTATCAGCAGAGACACATGTTTCTCGAAGAGACGCAATAGTAGCTGGTGGATCAACTATGCTTGCAGGCTTTCTCTTGTTGCTGCCAAGTGATGATGCTGAAGCTCGCACCAAAAACCCTGAGGTGACAAAGAAACTGAAGGAGGCAATTGAGAAGGTAAAGGTGAAAGCAAACCAATCTTTTGAAGGAGCAAAAGGAGCAGCAAAACAAGCAAAAGCTTCTGTAAAAGCTACTGTTGCTAAAAAATGACTGCTGAAGGTTTGAATCAGGAGAGCTCTGTCTAATAGAGATGGTCATCATTTGTAGTCTATAAGACAGATTCTTCATGGTATGATCAAGGAAGCTACAATTCACCAGCAATGTGTGCTGCATTGTATCATAATAAAATTCCTTGCAAATCACAGGAAGTGGTTATTTGTTCTTCAGTGCACCTGTAACATGAAGAGCTGCATGGTGATATCACATCAGGCATTTGCAATTCATGCACCTTAAATCAAAAATCTCCACAGCAGCTGGGAGATATTCCAACTCTGTGAGGCTATGTGGTCCCAACCAAAGTGTGCCAGGCAATTCATCAAGGTATGTTCAGACATTTCCAAATGCTGAGAGATGTGTCAGATTGCATAGTAGCTATGGTTACAAGACTAAGCCTATTGCCCACACACCAGACAGGAGCCACTTATGCCTTTCATGAGATATAAAATCTGTGGTGCTGTTCTACAATCCCCTTCACTTTGACTCTCTTGCCCCAAAAGATCTGCTATCTCATGGATTTTTGTCTATTTAGAGGAGGAACTTCAAGCTTTGATCATAATGTTAGCAGCTTCTTCTGACAGGCACAGTCATGCAGACAAGAACACTAATATACATACAGTATATGTTCGGAGTCAAGGGAATGACCAAGATCCTCACAAAAGCTTCACCCAATTCCTAGACCCACTCTTGCAGATTGCACCAACAAAAGTCACAAGGGTCAATATCTGGCAGATACATTAACAAATGAGGTGTCCACTACTGTGATATTGTAACACATCACTATCTGACAAAGCCAGCAACCACCTCTAGCCAAAACCAATTGCACAACATGGGCTGAGCAGGAAGGCAATCATCACTACCACAACAGCATGACCTTGTCACTGCTTGTATGCACATGGGGTGTTAATATTTGCCCTCAATCCTAGGTTTACATACCATCCTTACTAAATTATTGTAGACATTAAAGGGGTACTAGATGCTACAGACTAGAAATTTTGTCTCCTACACCGTGACTCCAAACTAATCAATTAACACTATGGTCTGCATCAAAAGGTGAACATATCTGCTCCCTTTGGAGCTACTGTGTCTGACTACTGCTCTGGAATCTCTACAAGTTCGCCATCAGACGAACTCTCACAGGCTATGGCACTGGTTTTTCCAATGGGTTTTTTTGGGCCTGATTGGCCACCATGTTTGCTTGAAGCAGTAGTGCTTGTATCTCCATCTGCTGGATCCTCTCCATCACTGTCCAAAGGCTGGAATATAACACAGATAAACCACACATAGCCTCCTTATCAGTATTGAGAACCCTCCAGACTTATGAGTCAAACAAAAATTGGGACATGACCTACCAATCAAATTGATGACATTTCAGACCAATCATCAAGAGACCATGAGAACAGACTGTGGGATGAAGGAAATAGGAGCAACAGAATCAAACTGAAACCTCATGTGAAGCATAGCAACAATCTCTCATATGTTCGATTACCATCAACAGTAACATGTATGGCAGTGAGCATCAACAACATTCCATATAGCAGTGACTAGCTACCACAGCAACCCACTGACTATGTTGATTTGCTAGAAGTGGATTTAGGCCACTGCCAGACATCAACCAATATACTAAGTTTCTGTACTAGTCCAGAAGCAATGGGATGACTAAGCCATGATGCTGACTAGACAAAAGAAAACTAAGAAGAAAAAGGAACAACAAAAGAGAATGGAAAAACATGTGACAAAAGAAAGAGGAGAAAGAGCAGAAACTGAAGCATTTATGAACACAAAACTTTGAGAACAAAGTGGGTTCAAAGAAGCTTCCCACTTACTCAAGAAAAATAACCATCTTCACAATTCAAAAGGCTAAACACAAGTCAGCTGGGTTCGTCTTTCCTTAAAAGACGTTAAAATGAAGTCTTCAATTATTCACAGTTTGAGCTGCAAAGAACTGTTCTGAACATTAAAGCCTCAAGAATCTATAGAATTGAACTGACTGTTAATGACTCTAAGTCTCTAAGAACCAAGCATAAAAAACATTTTATATTCTGGCTGACAATGTTCATAAATGTTTGTATATTTGAAGAAATAAATTCTTAATCTGTGAGATGACTCTACTAACCTTGCATCTCCTTGCTCTTTAAGTAAAGACATTTGACATTATGAACTACTTTTGAAACATTAAGAATTTGCAGTGACAAACTTCAACATTCTAGCACAAACTTTGGCCCAAACATTTGATTCTAGCTTTCAGACCTGATACAAGAATCTTTGGTTAAAGAATCAATGACATTGTCAGAAGTAAGACAACATCTCTATACTCATGATTTAAGTCATCTGTAGAATTGACCAATAACCCAATAATAAGAATACAAACATTCCAATTGACAACATAACAGTTAACAGAACAAAGAGGAAACTAAACCCTAAACAATAGAAAACAAAAACTGAAGAGCAGTTTGAACAACAGTGAAAGTCATCAAAAAATTGCAACAAGAACTTTATGACATCAACTATTCATGAAAAATGTATTGTAGAACTTTATGACATTATCCTCACACATCAAGATTTGCCAGACACCAAACAAGTTGAACCCCACTACGAGCTGCTATTGTGTTGTTCCCTCCACTCTTTGGCCAGTTCAAATGTAGATGAAACAGAAGTAGCAGAAGAGAACACTTACAGCACTGTTCACAAGTTTGTCAAAGTCTGCATCAAAGCCCTCATCATCCCCATCTGCAAAACCTGACCAGCCATAAGTTTCATACACTGTTCTGTGATGCATAATTTCATTCATTTGAGAGAAATCTGTAAATATTCTGGTGCATGCATAGTGAATACTTCATTCCTACTGTAGATGTACCCATCCCTGAGTCATAACTCCACTGGAACCTTGATAATAATGTGAAGAAGATAGAGTTGGACCACTGTACCTGCCTCCTCCTCATCACTACCAAGAGCACCCATCAGATAAGCATCAAGATCATTATCAGCATTAGCAGACTTGACAGCTTTTGCTGCTGTGGCATTTTTTTCCTCATTGCCTGTTGCTGCTCTATGCAGAGATGTGCTTGACAAAGATCTGGAAAGCTCCTCAGCTACAGCAGCATTCGACAGGGCCTCCTCCTCTGCCTTCACCCGCTCTGCTGCCCGAGCCTCATACCTGTGGGATTAGCATCACACTGAATAAAATTGACTTCCAAGTCCCCCCTCCTTGTACATCATGCTATTATTACAGGAAGCCTTGTTTCTGTTTGCCTATCCACTTCATACCAGCAACTTTACATAACACTCAGAGATATGATATCCAGTGGCAAAACAATATGCCAATGCAGGAAACAAGTAGAATATCTCTACTTGGAAATACTCAGCATAAGAATGCATACGGGGCAATGTGCGTTTGGACAAGTATGAAGTAAATCTTCCAAAACTTGCTTTCTCTCATGCGGCGTGGACACAACACATAGCGGAAGTCTGATATTTCCTGTGCCCAACCAAACCAGGATGTCCTTTAGAGCTTAACCCTTGACTGCAGAGAAGGCCACCACTTCTTGGCTTCCTCCCATTATTGTTTGGCTATGATGACTTGAAGAAATTCAAGATCAATACCTGCATATTCTGATATTTACACATCTCCTGACATAGAATAACAAACTTCTGAAGAAAGTTGGTTTCTATGACTACCACTGGGAGTGTTTTCTAATGCTTATACAGAAAATACCACTTACATGAAACCCTAATGAACTAAGAAAGAAAGAAAAAAGATGTACTTGGATTTTACCGGGACAGTCATAAGAACAAGGACTGCATGCCGCTCCTGCCACTCAGTTAGGTCTTGCCTTACTTGTGGTACATTCACTGCTGCTTTCTCTGTTTTTTTCCCTAATCACAAATTCCAACAATGAATAGAGACTGTAAGGACAATGCCTGAAAAGTACTCTATAAAACATTGACAAAAAACCACAGATCTTCATAATAACTACTGACAGCAAACGAATGCAAGATTGATCCACCGGAAATGGCAGCGTCTCCATTCAACCTCCAACCTCAACTTCATTGGTCAGACCTTCTGGAGCAGGGGATAAAGCTTATAGCATTGTGGTTCAGGCTCATGGCAATCTTTGCAAGTTGCCCTAGTGTAGTTTACGGGTTGAAATCCAGGCATGTTTCTCAACCTAAATTCAATGGAGATTGCTGTTTTTCATCCAGATTGTGGGAACCTACTCCTTCAAAACATGATCTCGACATTGCATTGCTCTAGTTAGGGCAGCAAGAATGTGCATACTCAATATAAGAGGCCATAGCCTCAGGAATGGGGGCACTGAAGGCACAGACTATATTCTTGTTCAATTTCTACAGCGACGTTTCTCAGCGACCATGACTTGCTTAATGTAGGGCAAATCTTCGGGACGAAGGTGGTTTCATGGAACTGAATGTATTGAACTTTTGGCAAACATGAGTCACCACCAGCACACGTAACAGGGCGATCTTACATACAGTTTGAGTCCTCGAGAGGGAAGTCGCGGAATGTCCGAATCGTCAAACCCTTCACAAATTCCCTGAGCTCTGGTGTGATGCCATACTCCTCCAGCTCTTTCTCAGAAGGCTGAAGCGGAGCGTCGCTCGTTCCTCCTCCTCCTCGCACAACAATCCCCATCCCAGGCGACAATTCACTGGCCAATGTCTTGATCTGATCGGCCTTCTTCGTGGCTTCTACAACAAAATCGTGCGAGATTTCCCTGGATCTCTTCGCCGTTTCTAGCGCCAACTCTTGTGATAGCTTTGCCGCTTCTATAGCAATCTCTTGCGACTTCTTGGCCGTTTCCTGTGCAAAAATCCTGGCTTTCTGGACGAAGAGATCCATCTCCGAAATCTGGATGCCACTTCTTGAACACAACTAAAGATCGCACCCGGTTCGTTACGGAGCGATTTACAGTAGTGTCGATGTGAAGGAGAAGCGTAGTGGTGATGGTGGTCGAACGAAAATGGTTGTGTATGACAAAGCGAATGATGAGCGAGACATTTGAGGAAGAGGGCAGAGTGAACGAACGTGGGTCGTGGACATGTACAGCGGCCTGGCCACCGAACGAACTTGTCACACAAGTCATCCATCCATTCCCATCCCCTTGTCGTGGTTTTTTTATTATGTCATCGCATCTCCAACGGAGCTCGCCACACACTTCGCTAACGTAACTTTAGCCAAATAAATAAACAAACGTAAAAACCTCAGACGAATTTTGTAGTGTATTTGGAGGTGCTCTACAGAGTGTAAAAGCTTGAGGAGCATTTTGGAATATAAAACACTCGGTGATGTGGGCGTTTTATTTGGTGAAATGCCAATGTTAAGTTTTTTTTCCAATGATACCCAATGGATATTACAAGAAATTTTTTTTAATTCGTCAATTATTACGTGATGTAATGCCTGGGCCACAAACATTAGTAGAACCAACCATGCTCTTATTCTCAAATGGGCCCTTATTCTGGTAATGCATGTGGCCTTGGGTGTTACCCTACACAAAAGGTTTGCAATCTTCTTGAGAGGCAACAACACTTTTGCTAAACTTTTTTCAACCCGATATTGGTCTCATCTTGATTATCATAATCTTTCTTTCTTTCTTTTTTCTTGTGTTTTGTTGCCACAAGGAAGGAAGTAACTAACACTGAAAGGGAGCCCGCAAAGAGATGACCATCATGACCCAACCATGAAACTCAACAACATCAATTGTTGGAAAATGAGAACAATAGAATTTTCTTCTTTATTTTGCTTGTTTATTGCTTGGCTTTTTGCAATGTTTTGCACCCATGCCTTGATGATGGTCATGGTGAACTTGATGATGATGTCAAAGTGGTTGAGATGCTATCTCACATGCAATGGTCAAAATGAGTTTTACAAATGAATTTTAGTAGTGGAAATGGGGACAAATAATAATAATGGGGATTAGGATGTTGTTCAGTGTTTTGTTTGGGGCGTTCCACCTTTGTTTGGAGTTTGATTCTTTTGCCATAGTTGAATTCTCCATTTCCTCCTCTTCCCCTTACTTCCTGTTGTTTTTCTTGCTCTTGTTTCTTATGTTGTCTTGTTTTTTATTTGCAATTTTGAGTGGTTTAAGTTTCTATCTTAAGAGTAACATTGTTGAGTCATTAATAGACGTATCTTGGTAGTGCAAGCATTTCAGTCCTTCCTGGCCTGGTTTTTCCCCTAAATTTTTAAACTCTATGTTCTTGTGTGTATTGGTGTTTTCAATAGGTAGTTTTTATGCATGAGATTGAAAGTGTGTATTTGTGTGTTTGGATTCTTTCACACAATCATTCCTCAAGGAAGTCACTTTTTGTATGTTTTATGAAATATAATATATATATATGCTATGAAATTCAAAAATTCAAAAAAAAATTAATTGAAAATGTTTTGAATATATTCTAGATATATTTTTATCATCAATTTTACAGTTCAATTAATTATAAATATATATTTTTCAATTAGTTCCACTTTATTATATTTTATGTGACATATGGAAAATTTTGGAAATTTGACTTCCCTAAGATCACCATTGCATCCAAAATCTTATGAAGAAAGGAATGGTGTTAATCAAATTTTTCTAGTAGTTAATATTTCTTTTATTGGTTAAATACTAATTATCTTTTTAAATGTCAAATACTTGTTATATTGGAAATGTTTTAATCAAATCTGAATTATCATTCTTGTTTTATCATATGATCATTAATTTTTTTTAGGATCTTTTCATTGTAATCAAAGAAGATTAGTTTGTAAACAGGAGAATCAAAAAAATTTCAAAAGTACAAGAAAGTTTGATTGAATTTTTTTTAAATGTTGTTTTGATTTTTGTTTTTTGAAAAGCATTTTGATCTTTAAGAAGAAATACAAATCAAAGTTGTAAAGAAGAAATTTTTAGATAATCAAAATAATAATGAAACCAAGGAATAACAAATTGTGTTTTTCTGTGCAAACTATATAAAAATAGTAGAATAATGCAAATTCAATAATAATAATAAGAGTGAATATCCCATTCACATTTGACAACCATCTCATGGATTCAAATAAATTAATTCTAGTTTTTTAAGCAACATTAGTTTTGAATTTAAAAGGTGTGTTTTTGAAATTTTTGATACAATTCTTATTCCAAATCCCATTTTTTTCAAGATTTAAGTTCATGTTTTGTTGCTTGGCTTCTTGATCCATTTGCCTCTATAGACTTCAAATCACCATTTGATTCATATTGTTCTATTAATCTTCAATTTCCTTCAATTTCTTGTATATTTCCAACTTGAATTTGTATAGTTTTCATCACTTAGACCTTTGTCTTCTTCTTCCAAAAAACTTAGAAATCAAGATTATGAAAAATAATATTTCCTATTTCAAATTTTTGACATCTACAAAAAACAACACTTTCAAATAAAGCAAATTGCTCACAATATTTTTCATATGTTTTTGCTTTCAAAAAAAAATTTGTCCTTGATATCGTCAGCAAATGATAGGCACAAATTTTATTCAAAATTGTCGTCTACCTACTAATAAACAATGTAAATTGTACTCTCAATAATACTTATAACACATACTTAAATCTGTTGTTTCAACCCATTCAAGTTCATTTGTAAATTGTATTCATACATTTTTCTCATCATAATTAATATTTCCTTGTTTCCCAAAATTTGGATTATTTTTTATAATCATATTTTTATGATTAGATTTTAATTATTCTAGTTCCAAAAACACAATAATTTCATAGTATATTCATTATTCCTCATTAATATGCTATTATTTTCTTTATTTAGAGTTAAACATATCAAACATATGTATTATAAACATTTAAAAATTATAAATGAAAAAGAAGAAAATTTGTGGTTCATATCCCAACAAAAATTTTAACTACATATTATGTCTTTATTCTATTTTCTAGCAACTTTTGAAGTTTGTTTCTATGTGCAACAACAATCATCCCAAGCTTCATCACAATCAAAATCAAAATGTTAAATCCTTTCTTTCCAAAAGTTTGAAAATCAAACGAATCAAATGTTTTAATCATGTCTTGTTAAATCTTTGCCATTCACCTAATAATAGGTTCCAAAGGAACTTGCTATTTAGTGTGGAAAATATGGTAATGCAAATGACAATGGTTCGATCGTAGTTGTTTGATATTTTAATAGTGGTAAAGTCATAGGAGCTAATATTTCAAAATGTGGTGGAGTTTGCCACATACTTTGAAAAAAGGGTGGTGTAAGCATTCAATATGTTCAATTCACCATTAGGAACACACTCTTCATAGGTGGTAATGAAATTGGCACAAAATCAATCACAATAGTCTTGAATTGATTTGTAATCGTAACATGTTGTAATTCAACCTATTGATTAAGCATTGAATATTTGTCTTGTTCGACAAAAAAAATTTCAATCATCATCTATCAAAGTTGCTTATCAACATGGACAAATTTTGAGCACATGCATACATCCTTGCAATAACAAAAGTTGTTCAAATTTGAATTGTTAAATATTTGGACCAAACTTGATTATAAAACAACATCAAATAGCACATTGGATTTTGTATTAGATTAACCTTTGAAAATTGTCATACACAATATTTGAACCATAGTTGGACTTGCATTTTGAACTAACATAAATGGTCTCATAAAACATGCATCTATGTGGTCCAAGGTAAACATTGTTTAACAAGGTAACATTGAATTTTTATTTGCCAATTAAACTATGTTTATAATTGGTCAAACCTTTGTTGTTGATGCATAAGGGTGGAAGACCACCAAGGTAAAAAAGTTGAGATTTGATCAACATTGGTGAAATACACAAGATCAAGTTCCTAACTTGCAATTCTAGAATTCACATTGAGTTTTTTTGTCCATGTGTACCAATTTAACAATGGTTATGGTAGTTCTTGTAATCATCATGACTAAACAAAGGGTCCAACACCCATCACGAATTCTCTAAAGGAATTATTAATTTAATTAATACATATATCTTTGACCCTTCCAAATTATCGGTTCAATGATTGTTTTGATTTCGCATGTTGGTATGTTGCACATGAAACTCCCATTTAATACCTTATGCTTTTACTTCAAAACCATCATTTTTTTCAATGCAACAATGGGCTTTACAAATGCAAACATGTTATGTAGTTGCTTTCCTTACATTCCTACATTTGCAACATTACACTTTATTTTTGAATCTAAACATCTCTAAACACTTTTGGTCATAACTTGTAACATTTTGTAAAAATATTTTCTTCATGCAATATTGTTTTTCTTTAGATCCTACATCCCATAATCACAACAAACATTAATGTGTTTTAACATTGACAAAACTTAGATCCTTCATACAACAAGAAAATTTACACAATATTTCATCCACTTATATATGCATCATTTGTGTTTTAAATGCATGACATCTATGTGCAACACCTACAAACCCATGAAAAAACAATTTTCACATGATTTCCGTTATCAACTCATGGGATGGGAAGTTTGTGATTCTAGAGACATTCAAATCACTATTTCCACCCCCCTCGTTGCTTTCCAAGAATAACACTAGTTATTGTCATGATCATGAAGGTGGTTACATTGTTGATTAAACTGTTAGAGTGATAGAATTGTTCCTAAACTTGATTACAAATAGAACTTGCATCAACAATCAAGAGAAAGGGTAGAAAGTACTCCCATATGTGAAAGTAACTATATTTGTTCATGCAAAATGTTCCAAATGAAGGTTGGTGGAGTTTTCTTAGAATTGTTGGCTTTGTGTTTGGATCTTGCTTGTGTCTTCAACTTTTTTAATTTTGCAATCAACATTCCTTGTTTTATTGGTGCATTTGTAGCTTTCCATACTATGCCTATTCCTCACAACCAAGCCATCATGCCATACCCTTCTTATCTCCTTATGAGGATTGACAAGTCATTTCACATGGCTAACAACATTTGCATCATCTTGAGCATAAACAACAACCCCAAATTTCTATAAATCTTCACTAATTTTGTAGCACACAAAATAAGAGCACAAAAAGAAACAATATATTAAAATTTGTGAATTCAATTCAAATCCATTCAAGAGAATATTGAAAAAAAAAAACCCCAATCAAATGAAAATGAACATACAATAAAGCATCACACAAAACCCAAATTTTTCAATATAGTAGACAATAAAACTTGATGGCAATCTAGCCATCTTCTACCTTGCATCTTGGTACATGTTTCTCTTGCAAAAACATTAACAAATTGTTAATACTCTTCCTTTGGATTCCTCGAGCGAGCTAGCTCCTTCAATTTGACAATGCACCAGGCTTATGGTAAAGCCGTGTGCATCCATCCTGCAGGTTTTTTAATGGAATTGTTTAAAACCTAAATTTCATGGACTTTTAATGTATAATGATAACACCAACACATAGAGTGGGCATCATCAAGTGAGACATTGTTTCATGATCACCATGAAATTGTTAGTGTACAAACCAACAAATTTACTTCAAGAAACATTGGATCACATCTTCCTATGTCCTTATGCTGACCTAAACTGCTTGTGTAATGTTGCTCATGTGAAATTCAAGTCACATTATCTTACCCATTACAAAACTTGAAGAGAGGGAGGGATCTCTATAAATTCAAATAACCGCACAACACTGGTATTCATGGAGAGCGCTCAAGGCCTCTTCCTCAACGAAGCTCAGTTTCGTCCAGCAGAAATCAACGAAACGTTTTGTCGTTCGTTGGTCTGGGAACCCTGAACTGCGTGCAGGATTGCTTTGCCTCGGAGAGACTCGCGTGCGTGCGAGAGCGAGCGAGAGAAACATTGCACTCTCACGAGCACGGATCATACGCAGAGAAGGCTTCGGTGATGGGGGGAGGGCATCGGGATGTTGGGCACGACGTAGCGCACGATGCGGCGCACTACGAAGGGTATCCAAAAGGTGTGTGGAGTCCCACGGGAGGCTGGTGGTCTGACCATAAGTACTGGCGTCGGAACACGGCGTTGGCTCTTGCTGGCATTTTCTTGGTCTGCATCCCCATTGCCATGACTTCGGCTCGATTGGAGGTGATCTTTTGTCTGTTTCCATATCATGTTGTTCAGTGTCTTGGGTTTTGGGGCTGATGTATCAAGAAGAGCATGCTTTAGGGTTTGGTTCTGCCGTTGTGAGACTAGATCTAGTATCAGTGAGGACTTTGCATTTTGTGGTAGTTTGGATCCTCCAGTGCAACAGGAGTCCACTCTGGTTTTTTCTTTTGGCAAAGTCACAGTATTTGTAGCCTACCGACATAACGAGCGGGATGCCTGCATATGAAGAGGAAAAGTTCGTTGCATGAAAGTTTGGAAAAAGTGTAGGACTACAATATCAGCTACGCAGGATATGCAATCAGAGAGGAGGAAACATAACAGGGAATATTTGAACTGCTGTACATCTTGCCCCGGTTTATAATTTATGTAGGGTAGTGACAGTATGCTATTTTCACAATACCAGATCTTGAAGAACAACACACAGACATTGCTGGCTTGCCAGAACCCTAGATTGTTGCATTAGCTACAAGTGTCTCATGTCTAGCAAGTTGTATGAACAATTGTTGATGATGGCTAGCAGTTACAAGCCCAGAATTGCAAATGCATTCCAAAGCATAAGATTTATTGTTGCTTGTTTGTTGGATCTTTGGTACACTAGAGTGCCTGCAAACTGGATGCAGCATTGAAGCTTCACTCCGTATATTAGCAAAATCTACCGAAGTGCTAGGTTGGCTGAATAGTTACACTGCTCCAGTCCAGAGTATGTTATTTGAAGTCAGTGGAATTTTGTCGTCTTATACTGATTACTCATGTATCTTGGTGATGGGCTCTGCTTTTTTGCAGCAAAGGCCATTACCACCTCGTAATCCTATCCCATCACAATGGTGGTGCAAAAACTTTGGGAAGCCAACAGATGCAGAGTAAGCTTCTCAGAGATCCCTGCAAGCTCATGTTCACAATTGTCCACCATGTTCAGCTTCTGATTGCAGTCCTTTATGCATCATTAATATGCCTCTGTTTATGAAGATAATGTGGGGAGTAAATTGATGCACTTTCCTTCTTTATTTGTGACTATCTAATTTGGTTTTTGTGCTGGGGCCAGATAATGTTACTGTTGTTGTCTGCCTGAAAGGAGAGATAAAGGGTAGGTTCCACGCAGCATTTTTCTTAAAGCTGGGTTTGTTGTGATGAGTTTTATACTGCTATGCAGCCCAAAGGATGGGGGAAAGTTTGACAGTAAAGCATAGTTATAGGAAGCTGAATGGTAGCATTTCTTTATGGAAATGGGATAATTTCCTTTCACAGGATTTCATGCCAAATGTTTGGGCATATTATCTCAGTCAAATCTGTGTGTTTGGGCAGATTAGGCAAAACGCTAATAACATGACTTTTGTTGATGTGTAATCCTGTTGGGGCAATTAGTGGTGTCAGAACTCCATGGTGTTATATTGTTTCAAGTTGAGTTAAACTGTGTTTGCTGTGGCCTTGATTGATGATGACTTTTAAATGGCTTATGGTATTGTTGTCCTGTTTCTGAAAAACCTATGAGTCTGGTGCAAAGATGCAGAATCTTATGGTTTATAAATTGCTTATGATCTCTTAGTCCTGTTTGTGAACTCCAACTATGTGGCAAAGATGTGGAATCTTTCAGACTGTCCAATTCTGCACCAAGCCTCAGAAATTAGACCAACTAAAGCTGCAGAAAGTGCAGAAGACTCAACTGCAGTGGACATGCCAGGGAAGGCTTCCAAGTATCTGCTTGATGTGATAAAAACAGATCTTTCCAATGCACATTTATTGTTTCTGTAGTTCTGCTGGGTATGGAAGCTTCAACCTTAACCTTGCTCAATCTGCTTCATTCTCCCAGTTGCTGTTAGCAGGCATCATCACATCTGTTTGGTGTTTGTGCCCTTGGAATCTTGAAACTGATTAATTCATGGATTTTTGATGACAACTGGGGAGCTTTTCAAAACCAAATTGTCCTGAAAAGATCTTGCTTTTGAAAATTATCCATTACTCTTTCTCTCACTTGTTCCTTTTTCCTTGCTTGGTACTTTTTTGGTTTTTTGTTCTCTTTATGGACCCCCCTCTTCTTGATTTCCTTGGTAAATCTCCTCTATTATGTACTGCTGAGCTTGCCAACGTCATGGCTTTGTCTTCTGGTTCCCTCACAATTCTTGTGACACAAGTACAGCATATTGGTTACATCACCTATAACATTGACCTCCACCCACTGTTAGTAGCCTGAGGTACAGTGGGATTTTCCAGGAGGTGGTTACTGCATACGTATTGCTGTTAATGGTGGGTGAACATGTCCAAATTCCTTCTCAGTAGTTTCTGTGTTTTAAGAGTTGGGGTTTCCTTTTTCCCCTGTTGACTGATATGCTGTTGGATCTGAAATCTATATACCCTTATTCATTGGTTCATCTGTCAGTTCTACCAACTGTTCTCCCTTTGTGTAGCAGAATGATTGTTAAATTTTGCATTAGTGCAATATCTGGAAAATATTGTGAAGTCCAAGTGGTTTTATACCCCATTGCACGCATCCTCTATATTTGGGCAATGGGATGGGATCCTATATTGCTTGGTTCACTCATGTTGAGCCTGGAGGATCTGCTTCTCTCTTGGGTTTGTGAATGGTTTTGCAGTTTTCTATATTCACTTAGATTCTTCACCTCTCACTCAATTCTGCCAGTCAATCTTGTGAGCCCTCCTTTTACCTGAGTTCTGTCTTGGTCATCTTGTGCATTTGGTTTGACCAGTTGGGTCAAGCAGAGTTTCTGGCTTTCACAGAATTTGGGAGGCTTCTGCATAGGGCTGTTGAATGGAGGGTTGATAATTTGTATGTAGTGATTAAATTGTGTGCTGTTGTTTATGAAGCACATTGTATCTTGCTGCTGGAAGCTTAATGTGGAACAGTGTCGTAAGAGTATCAGATATATGATTCTTTTGTATCATTGTTGTGTTACATTCAAAGTGTTGTGAAGATAAATTGTCTGCAATCTCATAGATGTGATTCTTTTGTAGCATCAATAACTGTGGTGAATTTTAAAGCTTATGCTTCTAACTCTAGTTGCATCCACAAATCTCTTGCATGCCGATCAAACTTGATAATGTTCTACTATCGCTTTAAAGTATGAGATCCACTACTTTTTAGTGTCCAGACTCTTTGACAATTCTCTCCAGGTAGGGGGCAGGTTCATAGCATAGAATGATATCAGTGGCTGCTTACTTTCCACATCTAAAGAAACGTACCTCTCTTTAAAGAATCTATCAATAGAGGATCTGCAAACATCTATTGCAATAATTTGAAATTCATGCTTGGGACAGGCAAGCAGAATTGAGCCAGGATCATCATGTTGGTCAACAAGGGATTTTTCAGATCTTGCAAGATGTAAACAAGGCAAGCCACACACTTCCAACCATGCAACATCTGACAAGTAGGCAGTCTGCAACTGATTCAAGGATAGAATCACTTCACATGAACAGGATTTTGCCTTCAAACGATTCTCAAAAAGCAGCAGAATGGAAAAAGCCTAGAAGTATATAACACACAGTCTGAGCAATAATTTTCCAAAATCTATTTTTGTCAGTTTGAGCAGATCGTAGTTTGCTGTGATTTTGCCGATCATGGTTCCTCTTTCAGGCTGCAAGCAGAGACCTCCATCTAGCTGATCCCATGCTGCTTGATCTCAATCGGGTTTGTTCCCAGTTTTCTTATAGTGCGCATCTGCGTTTGGGTCAGGTTTCTTGTAAGGAAGGTCTGATGAGTCAGCAGTCTTGGCAGTTTTCTTCTTGTCATCAGCTGCATCTGGATGTACAGGTTTCCTGTCGACCCCATCAGCAGCAGCAGCTGGAGATCGTGGATTGACAGGAGTTCTGACATACACATACGGCTCTCGTACATACGGCTGGTACACGGTCATGATGGACAAGGCGGTGATGAGAGCCAAACCACCCACAATCACAGGGTATATGGCCACTTGACGCCAACTCCGTCGTCCTCGCTGATGCAACACCTGACCTGCCTTGTGACCAGGAGGTCTCCTTGCATCCTCTAATCCCAACTCCTTCAGCTCCTCCGCACTCATTGTCGTGGTATCAAATTTCTTCTTCCAGCTGTTTTTGTCATCCGCCGCCATTATTACGAGTGCAAACCGCTCTGGAACATACACCGTGTGTAACCTACAATTATACAATACTGTTGTTGCTGTTGCTGCTGCGGCTGGTTCTTCTCCTTTTCACGAGTAGATTACGTTAACGGTTACACCCACCCATACATGCCACACACAAAATCCAAACACGTTTATGAAACCTTTGATCTCAGTTTTCTCAAGAGCGAGATTCAGCACCGATTCAACAATTACGCCAATTGCAGTCCTTTCAAACGCCTGTTAATCTCATTCTCTGTTGCACATATCCGCATACAAAAACGCAATGCTCGGATTCATAACTTAAAACACTTTTTCCGCAGGATTTCACTCAGGTGGGATGTATTTATCATATCTTGCAGAACGGTCTAATTTTCATCTCATTGCAAAAAGGAAAATGGCAGTCTCGAGCAAACAAGAATACTATTTTTGAGCTGTTGATCTTGCAATATTACAACAAACACTCACTCGATCGAGTCTGCTTCCACGAGCTTCTTATTACAAACTCCATAACCGCATGAGGTTCCAAGTTTGACAGGCTACGGATCTTCTAGGCCCACGTTGCGATACCGCACACTCCTCTCCTGTGAAGCAGCTGGTTGCCATGCACACTTAGTGCCACAGCAGTTAGGTAACACCAAGTGCGAGAAAAGAAACGAAGCCGCAATAGTCTGCATGTCACGCTGCAACAGCGTCAGCAACAACAAATCTCATGGGTAGTCTGGCGGCGCATGACAATTGAAGTGCCAAATCTTTCCCAATTTGGTGTAGAAAATGAATCATGGCAACCAAATCCGAAAACAATTTGCAGGAAGATGTATCATTTACATGTGATTTTTTTCTTGTGCTAACAAAGTTTTAGATTCGAAAGGCCCAAGAGGTTCCCCACCTTCAAACTAGAGTCATAATTTCTTTCTTCGAGCAATAGGTTTTTATCGCACTTCAAGGAATGCAAACCTGGGAACCCTTTTCTTCCCCGCTTTTGTGATGTAGCCACATGGGCGATCATCCACAAGATGAATTAGCCAAATCTGGCTACAGCCCAGAGAGGAAAGTACAAAACTTAATAGTCCTCTTGTATTTTTGTGACTCTTGTAAACCATTGTCTAAATATAGAGATTTCTTTCAGAATTTCTATATATTCAGATTTTTTCCTCCAAGATCTGGCAACTTTGGCGCATTTTTTCCACAAAAATAGTTGTTGCACCAAATGTGAACACCCTAGGTAGTTGTGATTCATATTAATTAGCTCATGGGTGCACTCACAAGTTTTTATTTTATTTTGGAGTATTGGGAGCCATATTGATTCGCCCATCAGCAATTTTTTTGGAACATTGGGCATGCCCCCAATAGAAGCACCTCTTTGGACCCCCAGTTGCAAAATACAAACAAATTTGCACACTCAGATTTTACCTTTTTAGTTTATATACAGGGAAGTTGAACTTTGGGTAAACCATTGGGATAAAAGCCAGGTGCTATTGGGAGCATCTTGGGGAACGCATTTGGGAACACTTTGAGAACTTGGGAACACATTGGGAACAAGGGAAAAAAAAAAAAAAAAATT
>Ga0116227_10007712_pt1 | contig 20820 bp, 9 predicted proteins | sample S1TSphgellanicum_FD_89693 | JGI IMG/M metagenome (GOLD analysis project Ga0116227, IMG submission 89693) | Host-associated microbial communities from peat moss isolated from Minnesota, USA - S1T2_Fb - Sphagnum magellanicum MG | ecosystem: Host-associated > Plants > Peat moss > Unclassified...
CAATTAAAAAAAGGAACAATTTTTTATATGGACACAAGAAAGTAGATTCAAAATATTTTGAAATAGAAATATAAAACCATAGGGTCATACATTTAGTTTATGGGAAGTTGGATACAAAATTTGAACAACTTTAATATCATAAAAGTAGGTTGAAAGTATGTTTAAAACTAACTAGGACAAAATGGTGTTCAAACTTACTTCATATTAAAAATTAGATATATTATGATTATAACATTAATAATTTGACAATACATAAGTATTTTTTAGGGCTCCATTAAGTTGAAATTTTTAAAAAATCAATATTTCATCTACATGTAACCCATTTTGTAACACAATGCCAAAACATGTCTTTCATGACTTGGACATTTATGACTAATGTCCTAATCTAGTCATGTAATCATATATCCTTAGTCATATATTTTTACTCAAATTTGTGACTACATTGCAATTGCATTGTGACTACATGACTAAATTAGGATTATTTTGTGACTATATTACGACTACATGACTAGCCTACATACATTAATAACCTACTTATGTTAATAGTTTAACTAGGCGTTAGCTACTTATTAACTATTTACTAAGTACCTATAAAATAACTAGTACCTATGGGCTAGTACTACCTACCTATTATGTACAGTACATATGTACCTACCTACTTACTTACCTACTTAATAGGTAATACATATGTATGTATGTGTGTACGTACCTATTATTTATTACTAGATACATACCTACTTACCCACTTACCTACCTATTAAATAGGTAATATGTACTTACCTAATACCTACTACTTATTACTAAGTACCTACTTACCTAACTACCTACTATTTACTGTTAGGTACCCACCTACCTACCTACATACTAAATAGGTAGTAGATATATGTACCTGCTACTAGACACCTACTTACTAGGTAGGTAGTACATACATACCTACTTACTACATAAGTACCTACTTATCACTACTTCTAGGTATTACTTACCTATTACCTACCAAGCTAGGTACCTACTAGGTTACTAGGTAGGTTCTAAGTTATTAGGTAAATACCTAACTACTTAACTTATAAAGTAGGTTACAAAAAAATGTTTATAACAATATGCTAATAATGTTTGTTATGTAAAAATCATGTGATGCAATGGTTAAATGTGGGTTAAAGACTTCTTCCCTCAATGTGGAGGCAAAGGGTTCAAGTCCTGACACTTGCAACTTGTCCTAATTAGCTTAAAATTAGCTAAATTAACCTAGATCCCTAAGTAAGCTAAGGCATACATTCGTAACATAAAGGTTGGGTTTTTAGCCTTTATACCATGTGTCTACATGCCAGGTGTCTACATGGCATGGGTGGAAAAAATATTTATTTCATATTTAATGAATTATATCTAATGGCCATAATTTATGGATCTCATCAAGCATTGATGACCTCCATGACTTTACAGTTGCAAAAGTCATAATCGCAAATTGCCTTATGACTAAATCACACTAGCATTTAGGTGTTATAAACAATGTGTCCTATTCGATTACATAGTCATGTAGTCATAGATGTTTCCCATGACCAACAACCTAGTCATAAATCAAGTTGCAAAAAATAACTTTCCTGTAATGTAAAATTGGACATTTTGTGCAAGTAGAAATTATTATTTTTAATTCTACTTTCAAGATGGGTTTTTTCAACATTTTAAACATAAAATGAAAGATTATTATCATGTTAATTATTGTCCAAAAAAAATTATACTTTTAATACATTAAAACTTTTTCATAGCTACATGTAATTTTTTTTGAAAAGGAGCAATGAGCCGTCTACTTTACCTTGCTTGCAACCCCCTTATTTCAAGAATAGAAATTGTGCTCCAAAAGGAAATTGTTTGCCTCCAATAGAAAAAGGTTTATGGCATCCTTAAACTCAAGGTTTCTTTGATTAAAATCACCTTGGACACAAATTGAATCTTGATAGGAGTTTTCCAATTTTCAAAAGAAAAAACTTGCATCTTTGCACGACTTAAACCATTTTTCTTTGCCTAATCCACTTTTAAAAATCCAAATGAGCTCAGTAAGGAGCCCAAAAATAATTGTGAAACCTAACACCCCCAAAATCCTCCACAATACTCATCAACAAATTTTCTCATGTACACCCAACAAATTAAAATCCTCAATACTTTCTTCATACTCAATGGACTTGTACACAGTGGCCTTCAAAGCTTGGAAGATGTACTCCCTCAAATCTCCATCCTTTGGCACTTTTGAAATGATGTTTTTCTTTCAATTTTTCAAAACATGCCATGCACACAAGCATGTGGGCATATTTTCATCCTTCCATACATGACTATTAAACAATTTATCATCCATTAACAAAAGAATGATACTTCAACCCGATATGAAAAAACATAAACAACCAATTGAAAGGAAAACACAACCACACACATAACCACATGAGAATATTGAAAAAACATTTTTTATAAACCACCTTCGAAAACAAAATTACATAAAACAAAATGGGATAAGGTAGGTAAATTGTGTGTTGTATTGGTTACATCACACTCTTGAAGGGCATCATTTACAATGAAACATGAAGTGGGATCCTCTTTCAAGGTGTGTTCTTTCAATGCTAATAACCATTGTATTAAGTCCAATTTTGTTTGCCAACTTGTGATTACCCATGCTAGATCGGTAAACCTTGACAATGATGGTCAAACACCATCAAGGTGAAAAGATGGTACCTTTGCACATTGGTACCAAAGGTTCCATCCATAGAAAGTGCTCCATTATGCCCAAATTCCAACAACCAAACAATTTGCAATGGTGTTTGTATGCCAATTGTGAAAGGTAGGTCCTTTGTTTTGTCTTCCTCTTGCAAGAAGAAGACAATTTCATGATGTTCCAAAGTCCACATATGCATACTCATGTGGTCAAATGTAGAATGATGCTTCCAACTTCCTTCCCTCATTTTATTCTTGGAATATCAAATGTTCCTTTGAATCAAAAAATCATATGCACAAGCTTCTTTTCCAAGAAGTCATGCATTGTACCATATCTTCTTATGTTCCTCATATAATTGCATAGTGGTCAAGCCATTGTCTAATCGATATTGAATCCAAGCCTTCAACTCTAAAGAAATGCAACTTGCATATCAAGATTTACATCATTGAGAGTCATGATCAAGTGTTCGCTCAAAGTACCATCCTCACGAGTGTGCCCTTGATGATACCAAGAAATTTTTGCAACATTTGGATACTTGTACAAGCATTTCACAAAAAACTTGGAAGTGCACCCTCGGTTTTTTAATTTGGGATGCCTAGGATCACCATGGTGGTCCTCTGGTCCATAGTTGCAATGATACTTACATGCATACACAAGACAATGGTATTGGGATGATTATGTTGTATCCACACACATCCACACTTCAAGTTCATTTATGAATGTGCATTACTTATCAATGATGACCAAGGTGACTATCAATGGTTGGCCTTTTCAAGTTAGCTTCTAGTTGATCATATTGCCACCATATGAATTGGGAAGGAACATCTTTGTTATTTTTCATTCTCTCAATGTATTTTCCCACATTGCCCATGGTATGTAACCTATCATGACATCCATTACATTCCCAAAACCTTGCCGAGTTTTGGGCATCAAAACAAGGGAAGTTACATCTTAGACATGAACACATTTCAATGGGCAAACCATGGTGTGCCCCAATTTGTGTCCCACCTATTCACTAAAAAAGTACAAGCACAAACTACATTAAATTAAATAGATTATAATAGATGGGGGTGCAAATAGGATAACACGAGCCACACCCGCTTGCTTTTTTACTACTTTTGTGATTGTTTGTGGGAAATATTCTTAAAATATTCTTGAAACTTTTTTGAAAATTTCTTTGAAAAAATCTTTAAATTTTTTTCATATTATTTTATTAAGGTTTATGTTAAAAATTTGGGAAAAAATGTCATTGTCAAAACAATTCGAATCCATTTACAAGTTTTTTAATTGTTTAAAAGTAATCGTTATAATACTTATGAGTGTTTTTGTTAATTTCTTACTCATTGGATTAATTTCAAATTTATTTCACAAATTTTACAATTTCAACATCAAATTAAATTTCGACTTTAAAACATGAAAAAACCAAGCAAGCATTACATTTGCTATGGTACATGTTATTGTGATTGCACCCATGGGTACACATCTTTACTTGCCAATATCCATGAAAACAATTTATCATAACCACAAATTAGCAATGTTTATGTTGGCATTGGCATACAAAATTGAATCAAAAGGTAGATGTCATAATATATATCAAGAAGTGCAAACATGTACAAGGACATGCAATATTAATGTCTAATGCTAAAACATTGTTAAACATATGTAATATGTCATGTAATTGCATTACATTTAAAAATAATACCTATGCATTAATATCTATGCCTTAATATTAAAATAATATATTTATGCCTTAGTATCTATGCCAATGTTATAAACATTATAAATTATTAAAACATTTTCAAAACTATGCAAAACCTATGGTATAAATTTGCCTAGGGGTTACAATACCTATGATTTCATTGTTATAACCATTATGGGTAAAATCACAATCAAAGGAGCCACCCAAGTGAGTGGACATTCCTTAAAACTATATTTTTATATGTCTAAAAGATCACAAGGGAAACATAATAGTTTGGATTGTCATAAATGTTTTTGGAATATTTTTCATTAGTTGCAAAGTGTATATGTTTAAAGTTTGACACAAATCAAAAATGTTTTTGCATGTTCAAAACACTCAAACTTTGAGAATGGACAATCTTTGTTTTTTTCAAATGTTTTTTTTTTCTATCAAATGTGCACCATTCCTTTTGAAAATTGGAGAGGATTTTACCATTGATGATTAGAAGGGCAAAAGGACTTGAACTGATGAAAATTGTTTTTATAACCCATTTGAACACATTTGGTTCAAAAGTGTTTTTGACCCTAAAAATTATGGATTTTGAAAATGTGGTTTTAACAAAAGTTATTCATATATATGTGATAAAGGGAATGAATGCATAATATACATGATATAAAATCAATTTGTAATCAAAATGTATTTATATTTAAAATGCAATGTTAAATGGGGTATTCGAAATATAAAATTTTAAGTTATAAACCAACACAACAATGACAAGTGTCATGTGTAGTCCTTGGAAAAGGATTTTTACTTTGGCACCCCTAGTTCCTTTGACCTTGATTTCACCTTTACATGCTATTGAAACATTTTCAAAATTTTGTCATACTTATATTCCAAGTTTGCTTAAGTGTTACAAAAACTATGATATCATTATTATAACCATTACATATTATTGAAACTTCATTAAAGTTATGGAATACCTATGAACCAATTTTTCCTAAGCATTACAATACCTAAAATACCACTGATATAACCATTATAGATTATTGACACATTATCAAAACTATGAAATGCCTATAACTTTACTATTCCCAATTTCAATGTTTATGTTTGTGTGTTATATAATAGTGTCAACACCTAAGATGTCATAATATAATATGTAATTTAGTTTGAAATATCGTCATTTATATTACTTATTAAAATGTGGGATATAAAACAACAATATTAAATGAAGTGAAAGAAAGTTAAGCGGCACCTCAAAATGCAAAGTCTTCAAATGTCATACTTTCATATTGCACCTTTTGTTTTATATTCTTCTCCATAAACCCTAGCCACCTTTCCCATAATAATGTTTAAACCCTAAATATATTAACAACTTCATGTTGATTTTATTGATCTAATAAAAAAACGGCTTCATGTTTTTAGGTTGCCAATTTTAATGGGCCCATGTTTTAAGGCTAGGGGAGGAAGTTCACTATTTTTATAGAAGTAAATGAAGAAGGAAAGAATCCCAAAAATGAAGGGAGATAATGGGGTGGTTGTAAGGTAAGGTGGCTCACTTTTTGCATCATAATCCAGTTTTTTACAAAGTGGTGAGCATTTACACACTATTAACATGACATAAAATCCAGAATTTTCCAAATTTGTGGCTAGATTTAGATTTTTAACTTGGAGAAGAAGACATCTATAAAAATAATTGCAACATATATACACCAAATATATAGTAATGAACTTTTGAAGTTCAAAAATATGGATTGGTTTGTTGTTTGTGTCTTTATATACATGTTTTTTTGTGTATGAATTTTATTTCGGATATATTATAGGGATTCTATATATATATATATATATATATATATTTCTTTATTTATTTATTTATTTATTTGTAGAAACATTGCTAGAAAAAAAAATTAACAAAAAAAAAGTTATGGACTTTTGAATGGCCTAAAATGAACCATATTTTCATAAGTCCATATCATAATCATTTTTCGGTGGATTTCAAAAAACAAATTTAGCATGTACATTAAAAAATTGTTTAAAATGGCTTATTTTCATATGGGCTTTTCAATTCATTAACCACCATGTAATTCCCCACTAAATTAATGATATCAAAATAGATTGTCATTTTAACATTACCGTATGGACTTTTAGGGAGTGGAGCATTTGTAAAAAATGAACCACCTTAAAGTGCATACACCTAATGGCCCACACTTCCTTACTTTGAAATGGTGGACTCACAAATCCCTATTTTATAACAGTGGAACTGAACTGAGGACGCTCTTTATTTGTTCGTCTTCAACATGGTAATTGGTACTAATGTGAGTGCGGTTTTGCCCTAGCCAATTAAACATGAGGTCGAATTGAGGTGTGTGCTATTTTGATAATGCATGTGGCCAAGGGAATTACACAACATAAAGATTGATGATTTTTATTTTTTTAAAATTCCTATGATACCAAGTGCTGATCACATGAAAAATAAAAAAACCAGAGTGGGCATTTCAAAAGGTAGGGCTTCAAAATGCTCAATGGGCTTTTATTTTTTGTAAAAGCACCCCCAAATAAAATACATACAATAATTTTTTGCAGGTTTTTATGAAAGATGAAATATACTAGAATTGAAATAATTATTAGAAAAATCTACTAGTGTTGTGCGGTTTTCTAATACGATGGTGGGCTTTTCTTAGTTTTTTGTTGGGTATATGGATATATGACCATTAGTTCCCAACTCACAAAACCCCCACCCTCAAAATCAAATCGGGGTCAACGAAATCCAAAAACTTGCCCTTGCCTCTAAATCAAAGCTTGACAAAATCCAAAAATTCACTCCACCTCCGACCCACCCTTGGAAAACAAACAAGGTTCTTTGATAGAAAATTAGATTTCTTGGAATTAGAAAATTAAGGTTCTTTAAATGAAAACTCTTTTGTTTTGAGTTTTTTTGAACTTTTGAATGCATCCTAGAGCTTCACATATGCGAAATTAAGGTTGCCATGTTAGTTTGTTATTTGTAATTTCTCATCCATAATTTTTTCATTTTTTCTTTGGTTGATTTTTTTTTGAGCTTTGCCATGGTTGATTTCATAGGTTCCATATTCCATACTTGTACATTGTAAATGAATTTGACAAAAAAAACTTTTTTTGAATTGCATTGAAACTAAAAATTTGTAGTTTGTAGTGCCTTTGTTCAAGTTAAATTCCACTTTCCACATAATTGAAGTTGATAGTGCTCTACAATAATATCTTCAAAAAAACCAGCTTCATAATTGACCTCATATTCAAGTAAACATAGGAGGTTTAATTTGACCACCAACTTCAAAGCAGATTCAAAAACCAAACTAATAATTGAATTACCCAAGTGTCTTGCTTCAAACCTGAATCAAAATTGGTCAATTTTTTGTTAAAAAGTGGTGCCCTAAAGAATCAATGTTTTACAAGTCAATCCCCCAAAAATGGATAGTTTTTTGGAAAGTAAAAAATTAAAAAAACCCAAAACTGTTTAATTCTCTAAAATGAGAATTTTTAATAAACTTGAACCCACTATGAGAAATCTTGTCTGCCAAAACCACATTACCATGTAACTAAAACTCAAAAAACAACTCATATACAATTGTTATGCAACTATCCCTTAGGTTTTACAACTACTGCGCAACTATCCCCTTAGAAATATGATGAGAATATTAATTTAATTATATTATAAATACAAATGAGTTGAAAATGAGTTTTTTATATGGTAATTTATATAGATCATACATACATATGTAATCAACCATGTTTAACTTTTTTAGGAGTTGCATTGTAGTTCCATGTGACAACTATTTTAGAACTATTATAAATGTGTCACTGAAACAACAACTATGTTGTAACTAATGTATAATGTACATACATGCAATTATGCCATGTGTCCACATTTCCACCACCCATTATGGGATACATTTGCAATTAGTTTTTGATTATGATTCCCATTACTATAATTAGCATGGCCACTAGTGCGCCACTACTAAAATATTATTGTTCAACTATGTTATGACTATAATACAACTACTTATAACTTAATAAGGATACATATTCACCAATTATTTATATCTTCATCATATGTGTTTCATTTTGAATGATTTAAAATGTTATGAAAGTGCTAGCTCAAGTTTTAGAAATCATCTTTGAAGTGCAAAGGAAAATGAGTAATGAAAAAATAATAAGAAGATAAATAAACTTTCCAACTTACAAAACTTTTTTTCTTTTTTTCTTTTTTTCTTTGGACCCCTTTTATTTTCAAACCTCATAATTTTTTTATTTCTTATTCATTTTAAATGATTTAAAATTATATAGGAACACCACCTCAAGTTCTAAAATAATCTTTGAACTCTAATAGCAATAGAACAACATATAAAGAATTTTGTGGGTGTTTGGGAACCGGCCTTTGTAGCATTTGGTGGTTTGTTTTTTTGAGTTTTTGACCCCCTCTACTTTGAAGGCCATAACTTTCTCAATTATATTTCATTTGTGACGATTTTTAGTGCATTAGATGCACCAATAGGAAAGATTCAAGTTTTATTCAAACACCAAAAACAATGGAACCTTCCCCTTAGATCTGGCATGCCTTGAGCACTTAAATGTTATAGTTGCAATTCAATTGCAACTAATGAACAATTAAAAGATTTAACACATATGTTTTGTCTTCGAATCCCATGTTACATATTATATAAAGAAGGTTTTTTCTTTTATGTTTTCACATTAAAATATATGTGCCATTTTGGGATGAACTGAAAAAAATTTAACCCAAAAAAAAACATAAAATAAAAAATAAAATTTCATGGTTATTCTTTAATGCACTTAGTCTTGTGCTTTCTTACCTACTTACCTACCTAGGTAAATAAGTAGGTCCTATTTTTCTACCTACCTATGTACGTAGGTAGGTCCTAAATAAATATGTAAGTATGTAGGTCTTAAGGCCTACCAACCTACCTACCTATGGTTATGTATGACCTACTTTGCTACTAATTTTTTTTTTTTATTTTTTATTTTTCCAAAAATATAATTAATATGCCATGCGGCAATTTTTATTATGTCACATGTCACAATCTCGGACCACCATTAATAATCATAATGGACAATGAAGATCAATATTTCGAAAAAAAATTTATGTCCAAAAATTCATAATGCCTCGTGTCAAATTTTAATAGATGGATGACAATTAATGATGTCAACATGAAATCATGGATGTAGTTATAATGGAGTTGAATAATAGTTGAAAATGAGTTGTTTTGATTGAATTACAATGAGTTACATCATATATATGGTGTGTTGCAATTTTACAATTCATGCAACTTGTTTATTAACACTCATGGCGTATAAATATAATGAGTTGCAAGTGTCTTCTACAACTCAAAAATTGAGTTGCAAGGCCAATTACAAAACACCCCTTTTTCTCATAGTGACCATCAGGTTTTTTCAATTTCTGATTTTTTAAAAACCTAGAACCAAAGGTTCTTACAAAAACTAAAGAACCACACAACACTAGAATCTACCAATGTTGTGTATGTAAATGGTTTGGGATTTACACCCCATGTAAGTTTAAATGTATAATTCATATTCATTTACATTCGTGTAAGTGTATACATCTATGTATGTATGTATATTTATATGATTTTACATGGCTATGTAAAAAATGTGATTTTCATTTGAGCAAGGGAAATTTCATAATGTTTTCAAAGATAAACCTGCTAAGTGGCCCATTCAAAACAAAAAACCATCAAAATATACACCCACAACTAAATCATATGACTTTGCAAAAAGGTTTAATCATTAAAGATATATAATAAAATTTCTGTAAAATAAAGAAAACAACACTAAAACCTTGAGTTTGATCATAATAAGGTGAGATTCAAAAAAATAAGAAAACATTAGCTTGAACCTTGTGCATTAAATGTTGATTTTCAACATTTCATTCCCATATTTAATAAAATTTCCTTATTTTATGGATAACCATAAAAGAAGGGTTTGGGGTGAAAAGAGGCCCAAAGACAAGGTGATTTTACAAATAATTTTAGTATTTACACTTACACAACCCAAAACATTTACATAGGGCTGTGTAAATGTATTTGACAAATATTTACACTGGCCTCATGTGTAAGTGTAAAAAATATATATATCCACTGCAACAAGATAAATGTAATTGTAAAAATTTGGACATGTAAATGTAAATCATTTACACTTACACTAGATTTACACACCTTATATACGATTATTGACACTTCCATGCACAACATTGAAATCTACTTTTACTTGGTATTACCTTGATTTTTTACTTTGAAATTATGGAGGTAGTTGGTTTGGTGTGTATATGTTTGTCTTGCAAGGATAAGAAATAAGTAAATGAAGGAAAAACATCCAGCAAGGGAACAAGAAAATTTTTAAAAAAAATCAAAGTTCAAACAAAAGACCACACCCAAAAGTGCAAAATGCACAATGAAAGCCTTAAGAAGAGAAAACACAAAACCTAGGACCTAAATCCATCACCACTAGCATGAAGCAAGTCGTGCAAGGAGATGGGCACTCAACTATGTGCACTCTACAATCTGATCTTCTTTTTCATGTGCATGCAAACCTTCACAATTATAGGCTCTCTCACACCAACAACCTCTTTACTCTACTTATTATCCTTTGAAATAAAGGGAAATTAGTTCAAGTTTTTCCTAATAATCTTAAAAAGGTTTCTTATGATTAAATAAGAACAACTTGACACTAAAGGCCTTGCAAGTGCATGATCTTTGTGTGTTAATATTATAGACAAATCTAAGCTTAGTTATGGGTGGGATAACTTTACATATTAATTAAAATTAATTTTTTCACTTTAAAAGAATCCAAGATATTGAAAGTTTTGTGACCTTTACTTGCTCCAAATTCATCATCTTCTTCTAGATTGGAGGATTTTGGATTTTTCAAAATTGTTGTATTTGGTTGTAAATGGAGTATTACTACAAATGACGGCCATAACAACATTTTCTAAAAGATGTTTTGTACTTCATTTCTAGCAAGGGCAAGGAAAGAAGCAGCTAGGATTTTTACTTTTTGAAAGGACCATTGATCGAGCAATCATTGGTATTTAATCTTCATACACAACAAGATGAGCATCTTCATGCTCTTACATTTGTGAATTATAGCCTGCTTTAAGATGTTTATTTGGAAAGTTGAAAACACTTCTAGACTTAGATGGCCAAAAATAAATTAGCTATATATCTAAGATATATTATATGTAAACATGGGCTCAATCTCATACTGCCTAACAAAAAAATTTCAGTTATTCTTGCTCAATTTCATTCTATCAAGGTTAAAACTTATGACTGGGAGCCAAAGGGATTACTTTGGAAAAGCACTACAAGTTTTTTTTCCCAAAAAACACTTTTACATGGAAATGAATTATTGAATGAAATTTTTTGTAACTTGTTGTAAAAAATATTTACATGTTCTTCAATGCATCACATTTTTTTTAGTCATTATTGAATAAATATGAATTTTTAAAAGTGTGCAAATTCTTTACATATTCAATGTTTCATCTTGAAAAATGATCAAAATTGTAAATCATCACCAAAAAATTAAAATTTCACATTCTTTAGTTTTATTATACTCTAAGCTATAACTTTTCTTCATACATCATGTACATTATAACCCATTTATATGTGGTAAAGGACTTTTGAAGCAATTTTGAAACAGTAATTGAACTTTTAAAGTTTTAAAATTCCACATTTTTAAAAGTCTGAGTGTTTTTGAATGTGGTTAATATGTTCTTATCATTTATGTTTTTTTGAATGAATTTATTATTATTATATGAGTCTTTTTTACAATCCTTTGCAAAATTGATTCCATTTGATGCAATAGGTGTACATTTCAAATGTCTTAAATTAAAACCAAAACTAAAAATTAGATCAAATGAATTTTTACTTTAAGTTCCTTGACATTCATATGAGGGAAAAAGGACTAACTTGCCATGATTAATGTGGTTTTAAATGTTAATAAAAAAATAAATTTATCGGTCAAGTAAATGTCATTGGTAATTAATAACTATAAATACCATAATATGCTAAACATATATTAATATTTTTTAATTAATGTAATATTACTATAAAAATATTTATCATAGATAAGTAATTACATAATTTTTTTATTCAAAAAATACTGTATAATAATTCCTGCAATTATAATCAATACAATAATTATTTTGACTACACTATAAATTTTCCAACATTTGAATTCAGATTTAAAGTTTTAAATTATAGATATTCAATTAGAAAATAATTATAAAATTAATAAAATTAATTCTTATATAAAATAATTACAATGATTTTCAAAATAATGTAACATTAATTACAGTAATTGATTTATTTTACTGTAATAATATAAAAACTTATGTTGTAACAATAATTATTTAGTGTTACTTGTAATTAATAAATATAATTATTTATAAATTTGATATATTATGAACAAGTAGTTACAAGAAATAAATATTTGAATTAAATTATGATTATTCTAGAAACTTAAATAAGAATTAAATTTGTAAATTATAAATTATAGATTATAATAATAAAGTTTAATTATTCCAGTATTGTAATTCTAACTTAACAAATAAATTAAGTAATTACAATGATTTTATGTCACTATAGAATAATAATTATTAATTTTATGTTTTTATATTAAAAATTTATTGTAAATAAGTAAATAATGAGTAATACATAAAATTATTTTGTGTATCTTTATTTTTAAATACAGTAATTACAACGACTTTGCTCATTGTTTTAAGATTATTATAAAATTTTGAAATAAAAATCTTAACTATAGGACATAACTTCTCAATTAGGATATGAAATATTACATTAAAAAATAATAATAATAAGTAAAATAATTTATTATAACTATTTTAAATATGTAGTAAAATTAGTTAAAAATTTTATGACATGGTAAGAATTATATATTGTAAATACATAATTAAATATTCTAGTGTACTCAAATGTAATTCTTACAATCATAAAAATTAAATTAATTCATTCATTTGATTATAGTGGCAATATTTTAATTTTTTAAAATATTAAAAAAAAATTATGAATAGTTAAACTAAATTATAAATTATGTGTCTATTCTAATTAATTTATAAGTAAATTAATTATTATGATTTTATACTAATTATATATTAATTACAGTAATTTTATAGTTATTAAAATATAAAAATATTGAGTATAATAGGCTATGTTGGAATATATTTAATTTATTTGAAACTATAAGTAATTTAAAGTAATGAAATTAGTATAATTATAATAATCATATCAAAGACTTTAATTACAATAAAATTACTATGAATATTAAATTTAATCATAAATCAAATTATTATTATAATTGATGTATATAGACATATGTTGATTGTAATTAAAACCATTTTGCTTGCGATTAATGGGACTTTAAATGGTTATTTTTGGATGATAAATCCAACCCATATATAGATGTAAACCAATTTAATCATAAGCTAGTCTTAGGTGACTCGGTTGATGCTAACACGATGTCACATTAGTCACAAAGGGCAAAAAATTAGTTGCAAAACCAAATAGTCACAAATAGTTGTAAATGTGTTGGTCACATATTGACCTTTTTTTTTCCTAATGACATGATTTTCTTGTGTTATTCCAAGGGTGTTTTGGAGTGCACTTTTGACATTTTCATAAATTTTTCACATGTCATTGCTACCTAATTTTATGTAAGTCGAAGATTTACCATGTTTTTAATTCATTGTATGTTGATTATCACAATTTGAATGTAAGGTGCATAAAAACTAATATCTTTTACAACGGTTTTTGTAGGCATGGGGGGGAAGTTGCCCTTGTATGAACATGGCCATCAAATTGAACTACAAGCATTAAAAAATGTAGTTCAAACACCACCAGATGGGCCTTTTGATCACCAAGATTTGTTGTGGGAAATCATCATTCGACACACTGGGATGCAACAAAACCCTTGCCTTGTTAAGGTTGCATTAATCCCCACAATTTGAATGCTTGATTTCATAGCTAGTGAAGAAGGTAAAAATGGTGGACGATGTCACTTTCTTTGCAAAAACACATCATCTACCTTGACAATGATTTACAACAACCGTGAATAGATAGTGTTCCCGAATTTTCAAGGTTCAAATTTTAACCTCTATTACATTTCTGTACCAAGATTTGCATATATATTATACATGTTTAGATGTGATGTTCACCATCTGATGAATTAATTTTACTATTTTGTAAACGTGAAATATATGACTAATTGTTTATTTTGTAATGCAATGTATGTTCATAAGTAGCACAAAATTGATTGGTTGGTTGTTTGTAGGTACCAATGTCAATATGGTCCTAATGATTTCAAAAATGTTGTGAAAGATATTACACAAAACCACAATGTAGTTCCAAAAAAATTGGACATCAATGGAAAAATAATCCCATTAGGAACAGGCCACAAGGGTACATGAGATTCCAAGGTTAAATGGGGTGGTTTTATAAAAAGACGATGTAGAGCTAAATTCACCATTAAGATATTGTATTTGTTCAAACATGTATCAAAGTTATGTTCCATTCAACGAAATCATGTTAATCAAGATGGTCTACATGTCCATGGGGATTTAAAGATGGGTGATAGATCTACATTTGTTACGCATTTATCAAAACAGATCAAGGATTTTGTGATGGAACAACTAAAGCTTGCACTCACAATGTTTCAAATTATGGCAAAACATAGGTAGCACATGAAGAACATCATGTTAAGAGCACATGAAGAACATCATGTTAAGGACATGTGAGTTAAATAGAGACATGTTCTTCATTGAGCAAGATATTAAGGTGTTGTTTGGGAATTGGTTCAAGAAGCATACCAACTACATAAAAATGATGCAAAAAGTGTGAATATGTGGGTTCAACAAAACACCAATTTAGTGTTTTATTATCAAGGAACTAGGGTAGAGGTGGATGGTGGTCTCACTAGGCAAAACATGCCTTTCACTCTAGGTACCCAAACACCATCGCAAAAGGAGATGATGATTAAACATGGGCACCAAAGAGGTGTTGTAGTTGATGCAACCTTTGTGACAAATGAAAAAAAAGTGATACATTATGTTTGATGCATAATACATGCACATGTGATCTAATACATTAATATATATGTAGTCTAATGTCATTGAAAAAATCATACGACAAATCAACAAACATTAAAAAAATACATATAGAAATGTTTGAAATTGTTAATAGATCATTCATTACATCTCTTGTCAATGTTTAACTAACATATCTCTATTGTGAATTCTAGCAATTCCCCCTTTATACATGATGGTGTTTGACCAATGGCACAATGGCATTCATGTAGCATATTGCATCACATCATGATGTTGACAAGAGGATTTGATATCATGGATGCACGGTTTGAATGAAAGCATTCACAATATTCACCCATCATGGCATCCCAATGTTTTCATTGTTGATTATGCCCAAGGGAAATCAACTATATCAAGTAAATCCTTATCCCTTGCCCCTTTCTATCCAACAAATTGCCAACTATATATTATACATGTCACTTGCCCCAATGGATGTAACATGCATCAACATTGATTGTATTTAAATCCATCAAGTTTCATATATAATTCATTTTTTTTCTTGTAGGACTATATGGCCAGACACTACCATTTTCTTATGTTTGTGGCATGTGACAAGAGCATGGCAAAAACAAGCATGTATAAAAATAAAAGACCCAACATTACATAGTAATGTATTACAAGAACTAGGGAAGATCATATATGACAAGGATGGTCCATTTAGAACAAGTGTTGAAATGTGGGCAATGAATAGGCTATAATATATCATTAGCAAGTACCTTGCATCTAATGTCTTTTGGAAATACATGGAGGAAAACTAGTTACATAAAACTCACATGTGGGTGGTTGGATTTCAAAATCTACCATATATTGGGCAAGACACCAATGCTACAATTGAAAGTTACCATGGGACATTGAAGGCCCAATTGAAATCAAGGAAAAGTAGATTGGTTGGTTACATGTGGATTGGTGCATCCATGAGTTAATCGGAAATGTCCTCACTCAATACTAGTATCAAAGTCTATGCAAGAACTTTGGGTTCGTGAACAACAAATGCCAACAATTGTTTGTGGTTGGGGCCTTGTTGGGGGCACAATTGATTCTTGACACAAATGTGACATTGCTTTCCTATGATGGTGATCCAACACATATCATGTCATCAAAAAAAGCCCATCTACGATACACCATCCACAACCCAACGTTAGAATGGACATGTTGTAACTATGTCAATGCACAACATGGAAACATTCGCAAGCATCAACTCAAGGTTTTAATGCTTCTTCATCCCAACCTTGCAAGGGACACAATCGTTTGGTTTTGTGGATCATTAAAAGGGACTTCTCAAGGCGGGTTGAAAAACCTACTTAGTCCATAAGTGGGTACACCCCCCCGCATAATGACAACTCCACCTACATCAATTCATAAGTTTACCACCCCAATACAAATCAATTTAGAAGAACAACTTCGAAGCATGGCACTGGATATGGTGGATGCAACCAATGGGAATCAAGTTCTCCTTGAGCATTTGATGGCAAATTTTCATCATGCACAAGGCAATCAAACAAAGGTTGTGGTAGAGTTACACAATGGGTTACATAACCCCATAGGCCCAAACCATGCGCTTCTACCAATTGAAGATCGACAAAGGTTTAGCCTCAAATAACACTTGGACTTTTTGGCTTGTGGGCATAAGCCAATTGCAAAAAAACGACTATCATTAGCACCACCTCAATAGGCAAAACATTAAAACATTGGTACATTAATACACTAATTTTCAATGACATAGCATGGACTAATGCTTCAACTATGTAGTTCAATAGTATTAAAGCAATGTGTAGCTAATACTTCAATTTTAGCCTCCCTAATTTTACAATGTCTAACAGTAATCATATTTATCAATTTTCATGACCTTATCACAAGTTTTGTTTAGATGAATTTTATTCCAAGGGTGATGGACTTGGATATTATCACACAAATTCAAGCTAACAATATTTTTTAAAAGCTTGAATCTTTTTGAGAATATTGTTTGCATCCAACAAAGTTTAAAATGTTGAATCATTTAGAAGGAATTAATTCACTAATACATTAGAGTAAAAAATAAAATACATTATTACAATGATACATTCACACACTAGATGATTAACACATTAATACATAAACACATTACATTGACACACTAATACATATACAATCATGCATCCATATAATAATAGAGTCATAGACAAACACACCTCCATCTCCACTAACACACTAAGATAATGACACACTAGTACAATTATACATTACAATAATAATACTTTCATATATTAACTTAGTGACACATTATTACAATGATACATTACTACATTCATATGTTAACATGGACAAATACATTGACACACACACATTAACATAATGATAAACAAACACCCTATTACATTGACAAACTAATTTAGTTACACATTAGTACAACAATACATTAATACATTCATATGTAAACTTGGACTAATACATTGACAAATTGATTCATGACTACAAATTTTGATTAAAGTGAAACATCATACTTCATAATGTTACAATAGAATGGACTAATAATTCACAAAAATCATATATACATGCACATTACCACCCAACCATGAGCACCAAAATGGGGTCTAATAAAAGTCTTTAGTTCATAAAAACTCCAAAAAGTTGTCTAATCTATCCTATATCCCCAATTGGGCTCCCCATGCACACAAAAGGCAACCTCCCTACTACTTACTTATGATACACCCAATCCTCTTACCATTTGAAAGCCGCTTCACTTACATTATGAGGGCCTTGTGAATTTTGCACACCTACAATCACATCCAACAAAGTACAATCATTATTGGGGCTTGTATGTGTGACAACCAATGGTCTATATGGTGGCAAATAGCCACAACTTGTGTCCTTAATTTCAAGCTCTCCACAAGCTTTATGATGGTGCTTTTGATACTCCGAAAGATTAATTGGTGCACTCCAAGATTCGCTCAAGGTCTGCACCAACACATAAGGTGATAAATTACACATCCAATGGTACATGTGAAAAGGAAGTTCATGTCAAATTTGATATGAAAAAGCTTGAACAATGTGACCCCAAACCCTAATTTACAAAATAATCCTCATTGGAAGTTCAACATATATTTATAATAGATTAACAAATGCAAATATCAACTATTTAAAGTCGAAAAATGGCGAGAAATGTGTAACATGTGTCAGTTTTTCCCATATGCAAAGATTTTTTTCTCAAGTGTCAAATAGTAATACATTCAATGTATTACTCACACCACATGTTAATAACATAGTGGTGCATTTCGGTTTAATTAATTATTTTTTTACTTTACCCATACACTTTGAAACGTGGCAACCTCTTGTCTAGTTATTTTGAAAAATTTCCTACTCTTTTTATGTTTAGATAAGCTATAAAAAATTTAGTGTATCAATAGATCATTAATGTATCAACAAATTTTTAGTGTATTAATAACACATCGTTAATAATAATTAGTTATAATATAAACACTAATGGTAAATGTATACTAGGTGTCAAATTCTCATATCTAAAGTTTATTTCTCCAATGTGAAAATACGTTCATAATAGATTTAATGTATTGCTCACACCACGTTTTACTAAATAACAGCATAATGGTGCATTTTGATTAAATTAATTATTTTTGACTTTACCCATACATTTTGAAATGTGGCAACCTCTTGCCCATTATTTTGAAAAAATTCTTGCTTGTTCTATGTTTAGACACGTTGAAAAATCTTTAGGGTATCAATAGATCATTAATGACATATGGTTAATAATAATTAATTATAATCGAAAATTTATTGTAAATGTATTCTAAGTGTGAAATTTCCATATGTAAGGTTTATTTTTTAGGTGTGAAAATATGTTTATGATATAGTCAATGTATTGCTCACATAACATTTTGATAGTAGATTAATGGTTTTTAACGAAATTAATAGTTGTTTTGCCTTATTTATAAACTTAGAAATGTGGCAACCTTTTGTCCATTTATTTTTAAAAATTCTCACTTTTTTATGTTTAGAAGGGTTGAAAAAAGTCTTAATGTATCAATAAAGTTTTAGTGTATTAGTGACATATGGTTAATAATTATTATTTATCATTGAAAAATGAATAAATGCATTCTAAATGTCAAATTTTCATATGTAAGGTTTATTCCTCAAGTGTGAAAATATGTTTACAATACATTCAATGTATTGCTCACATCACATCTTGATAATAGAATAATGGCTTTAAACAAAATTAACAATTGTTTTACCTTACTTATAAACTTGGAAATGTGACAACCTTTTATCCATCTATTTTGAAAAGTTCTCTCTCTTTTTATGTTTAGAGGGGTTGAAAAAACCTTAATGTATCTAAAGATCATTACTGTATCAACACATCATTAATGTATCAATAAAGTTTTAGTGTATCAGTGACATATGGTTAATAATAATTAGTTATAATCAAAAAATTAATAAATGTAGACTAAGCGTCAAATTTTCATATGTAAGGTTTATTTTTCAAATGTGAAAATATGTTTATGATACACTCAATGTATTGCTCACATCATATCTTAATAGTAGATTATGGGTTTTTTATTAAATTAACAGTTGTTTTACCTTACCTATGAACTTGGAAATGTGGTCACCTCTTATCCATCCATTTTGAAAAGTTTCCTACTCTTTCCATGTTTAGATGGGCTGAAAAATCCTTAATGTATAATCCTTGGTGTATAAAAAAAAATGGTAAATCATAATTAGTTATGATAAAAAAGTGGTGTTTAATGTATGCTAAGTGTCAAGTTTTCATATGTAACCATTTATTTCTCAAGTGTGAAATATTAGTAATACATTCAATGTATTGTTCACACCATGTGTCAAGAATAAATTGGTGGTTTGGTACTGAATTAACAATTACTTTACCTTACCCATAAACTTGGAAACATGATAATATTTTATCCATGTATTTTCAAAATTTAATGTACTGATATTTTTTGATACATTAACAATTATAGTATAGTAAACAAACATATAGATGTTCATCTATAATTTTTTTATGCATGTAGTCGTTTTGAAAAATTTCCCACCATTTTTTACACAATTCATATGTATAATAGGATTTATGTTGATGATATAACATGATGCATGATGACATAATGCATGATGGAATATGATGCATTGATACATTGCCATTTCAGTACACAATAAAGTAAAAAACAATTATCGGTACTCCCTAGAATATTTACTGCTAGGTAAAAAATGATTTACTAACAATTACCCTGTTTTCACTCACATGCACACATTTTCACTCTTGGGCAGGATGCCCCTGACTTC
>Ga0116227_10007713_pt1 | contig 20818 bp, 16 predicted proteins | sample S1TSphgellanicum_FD_89693 | JGI IMG/M metagenome (GOLD analysis project Ga0116227, IMG submission 89693) | Host-associated microbial communities from peat moss isolated from Minnesota, USA - S1T2_Fb - Sphagnum magellanicum MG | ecosystem: Host-associated > Plants > Peat moss > Unclassified...
AGGTCACTAGGCATAGGAGAGTGAGGATTCCTACACCTAAAAAGATCCCTCCCTCTCTTAAGGAGTACTCAGTAGGCCAACTATCCGAAGATTATTTGCCTATTATTACTACTACTACTACAAATACTACTACTTATACCCACTTAATTTTGGCAACTTTGAGTTTTTATTTTTGGCCAATGCCAAAAAAAATTTGTAGAATGCCAAATTTTATGAGGCCTGCAGTAGGCTCCTGAGGGAGATCGCCAAAACAAAACAGGATTGCAAAAAAAAAAATTCTACTTTCATCTCTAACCTGTAGCCAAATTTTGGCTCATTCCTCCTCTTGGGGAGGACAATCACTCGTCCATCTACCTCACAAAAATTTCCAAAGAAAACAAGGGGTGTGTCAGTTGCACTGTGGCCTTGCCATTTACAATAAAAAAAAGTATCTTAAGGCAAAAGAAGAAGAATTATGGAAACTCAAATATTTCACCATGCCAAAATTATATAATCTTCAAAAAATCCTCTAAAAACAAACCAAAAACCTTCAAGATATGTTATAACTCTATAACCTAATCTCCAGTTTCAACAGAAGCCAAAATATCATCTTTCAAAAATCCTCATATAAAAATTAATAGACCTACTATTACCTAGTTATTAGGTCTATTTATTTTTATATGAGGATTTTTGAAAGATGATAACACAAGGCAAAATATCATGTTTAAAAAATCCTCATATAAAAATAAATAGACCTAGTATTATTATTACCTAAGGGCCTATAAAAATCCCTTAAGCTACTATAACTCTATAAAGAACCTACACATAATATCCCTCTTGCCTTGCTACGCAAGGCCGACAAACCCTGCTTGACGTTCTGTGAGCACTCGGGCCACGCGTGTTGCTGCTTCGTTCGTGGGAGGAGCTTCCTTCGTTCGTTCAGGCAAGAAAACAAGAAGCCATGGCGCGGCCGCGATTTGGGAGCCTGTGCTTGCTCATGTGTGTAGTCATGCTGGCGGGAGTGCCGCTTTACCAGAAGTTCTGGACCACGCAAAGCAGCCTGATGCGGGCACAACGAAATAAGTTAGTTTGCCAACTTCTCTCGCCCTCCCATGCAAATTACTACTCTTTCTTTTGATGAATTCTTTGCTTGTTTGTTGGCTCTGTCCTTCAGGGTAGAGATATTGTGATTCACCTACAAACGGGCCAAAAGCAAACCTTCCTATCCCTTCCTTCTAGGGTAATGTGGAGTCCACTATAGAAACATTTCTGGCATCACTGAAGGATCCACTTGGGCTTCACCGTGCTAAGCACCATGTGTTTCCAAGTTATTATGTTGAATATTTATCATCTTTATGGATGCCATTTAAACCAGCCAAAAGCTTGGTATTGCTATGTTCTAGGGTCATGTGGAGTCCACTGACGAAACATTTTCAGCTCCACTGAAGGATCCACTTGGGCTTCACCATGCTGAGCACCATGTGTTTCGAATTTATTCTGTTGAATATTTATCATCTTTATGGATGTCATTTAAAGGGCAGAGCCATTATGCATCAGGCCACAAGTTTCCTTTCAGATATGTATATATTTATGGCCCCAGAAGTGCCTTTGGCTACAAGAATTGTGTGCACTCCTTTTGGTCGTTGAAAGCTGCTGCTGCCACCTGAAAGAGCCATTGGTCATTGAGTGAGTAAGTAGTATCCTACATACTAGACGAGAGACATTTTGTCAGGGTTGCTTGGCAGGCAATTGATTGATGTCAGACCATTTGCAGCAGGTTTTTTCTAGGGTTTAGGTACTTGCAGGAATTAGGGTTTAAGATAAAACTTCGTCTAGAGTTGAGAGCTATGGAAAGTGGCAAAGCACAAATGATGTCCATCAGCTAATCTCCATGAGTAGGAAGCATAGCCTCCTCCAATTAGGGCTCAAATCAGATCACCCATCTATACTACATACGAGACCAGGGACATTCTGTTAGGGTTGGTTGGCAGGCAATTGATTGATGTCAGACCATTTGCAGCAGGTTTCTTCTGGGGTTTAGGTACCTGCAGGAATTAGGGTTTTATGAGCCAACTTGGTCTAGAGTTGAGAGCTATGGAAAGTGACAATGCACAAGTGATGTCCATCAGCTAATCTCCATGAGTAGGAAGCATAGATGGCTCAATTAGGGCTCAAATTAGATCACCCATCTGGTGCACGCAAGATTGTTTCTTACAGTAGTCAACTGAGGTATGATGGATTCGCCATGTATATTTCACATGCTTTCTTTGGTGGGGAAGGCTTCAGCAACCAAGGTGGTCACACCTCTCACAGCCAAACATTCCCTTTTGGCTGTGAGAATTTGCACATGAGAATGTACACCTCTTTTGAATGTGCACATGTTTGAGAAGAAGGCAAGTTGCTTAGTAAGGAGCAATCAAGCAGATAGTTGGAGACATACTACTGAATTTTGATCCAAGTTTTCACAAAGAGTGACTTTAGCATCGGAACATATGCATTTGTCATTCTAATCTTCATGGAACTGAGTTTGGGGGGCAGAATCATGGCATGAATTTGCACTAATGCAGAAATCAGGACTCTGATTGTGTTTGATCTCTGTTCAATACCTCATCTCAGCACATGGAGTTAAAACAGGAGAGCGGGAAGGAAGAGGCTGTAGATACTGATAATGTAATAGGCGGTGCAGTACAGGGGTCCTGGAGGATTATAGACCGTTAAAAATTATGTCTGTTCTTTGTTTTTATAAGTGTTCTTTTTATGTTGACAGCTTGTGTTTAGGCATGATTGTCTGCAGGGGGCACTTTGAGAAATTGTGGGCATCTTCAATGGACGAAGCAGCAGACTGGAGAAAGAAGTATGATGATGAGAACGGTAAAGTTCTTGAGATTCTCCAGAGATTGACCGCTGTAAGTTATCACCCCACCAACGTATCTGTCATGCATGAATATGTCACACATTCGTACATTAACCTGGGATGAAGGTATCAAGTCCAAAATATGGATGTGGAGTGTACTTTGGCTCAATTTTGACTTGGTATGAAGAGTTTTAGCCAGCATAAGCTTTGACCAGCAAAGAAATGGAGGCTGAATGGTTCCTTGACTTAACAGCACTGGCTGACTGATAATTTGCTGTTGTTCTTGTGGATGACACCACTCTTGGGTTTTGCATTTGAGCTATTATTGATGGTGCTATACCCCTGGAAAGTCAGTAAATTGATGAGGTTATAAAGGCTGCTATTCTTTTCCATGGTCAGTCTCTGAATTCCTTGAGTTTGAACTTAGTCTAAGAATACTTTGGTTAGGTGCAGGTTGAACAGCAACTGCAGAACTGCATATTGGATAGGAAGGCTGCAGAGAGTGAGAAGAGGACATTGCTGGAGGTAATTCTCTGTTCTTCATCCTCCATGGTGGAATCATATTCACTCTACAATAATATGTAGGGCATTAATGAGCTTCATGTGGGATGGGTTCTCCCAACTCTTCCTGTTACTGCTGGTCTTGTGACAGAGACTCAGTACATGGGTTAACGTTTTATATTGACCTCCACCACTGCTGAGAATTGATGAATTGAGATGGTGATTACATGTACATACAGAGTTCATGGTTTGGAAGTTCATGGTTTGGAAGGCTTGGTGAGAATGCCAGAGTTAATTCAAGATTTGGTATGTAAACAGGTGAAGAAGTGCTGTCTATGTTTGTCATTCTTGCAGGAAAATGCCCATTTAGAGGAGGAGATTACAAGACTGAAAAGAGGACTTGAGTAGATTCATGGCAAAAGGTGAGCAGCAGAGTGGAATCAGCAAAATTGCCTCAAAAGTTCCTTGCTATTTACCTGCCATAAGTTAGTTGATTTGCCAGTTTGTCAAGAGTGACCATTGAAGCTGCACAATAGTTTCTTATTCCCTAGTATCTGCCAACTCATTAGAGCTTTCTTTTGTTAAGGAAGTGACCAGTCATTCTGGTTGAAAAGAATGTGATAGATATCACAACATCTTGTGGGCTGTTTAGAACCTCAATTCCAAGACATGTTATTTTGTAGAAATTAGAATGAGAATGACATTTTGTTTTTTCAAGATTGTCTCACCAGTCTGTAAGATAGATGTTGTGAGCTGTCCTTTGCTGAACAGGAGCAACACATCAGCCTGTGGTGTGAACCTTCTGTCTTTACCAGTCATATATGTTGGTCTACTCACTTCAGCAGAAGCAGTCCTGTTGCTAAGTTTTGACTCTTGAATGGTTTCCAATGTATCTACCAGTGCAGGAGAGCAACTACCCAATGCATGTATCCTGAGCAGTGTTTTTTCTTTTGGCGAATTTTAGATCCTGAGTCTGGTCAAGGTGTCATGCAGCCCACACATCTTGTTGTAGAGAGCTTTACAGTCCTTATTCACTATGGGCTTGGTTGTGCAGACAGCAGAGATGTTAACCTACATGACTTATGGAAACTGGATGAGAAACCTTCTCCAAAAGTGGGGATTCCCCAGAGATGCTGTGTGTATGCATCACCCTGGTGCTTGCAACAGTGCACATGCTGACAGAAACAGCTGGAATGAGATGTCTTTCATTCTACTTGCTGGACTCATATGTGTGCGGAGCTTCATGCAATGCAAGCACTGCTGCTTTGATGCCTTACTCGAAGCAGTAGCACTATCTGCCTGCGGGATCTAAAGGCCAGTTGTTCTGGGTCATACATGGTTGCAGAGGGAGACTCTCACAGGATGTATTACTCTAGTCCTTTGAAACTCTGTTTTTACCCTTTCTAAGTGAGGGTGGTGGTATAGTACCACCCCCAATGTGTTGTTCCTCAGCTATTCTTGCTGCCCAGTATTGGATAAGGACACATGAATAAGAAAATGTATCATGGCATCTTCTGATCACCCTCAACCCAAGTTTGACAATACACAAAGAGTGGATATACCTACACCTGGTGGTTGAAGAAGACTGTCACTTGATGACTTTGTTAACATCAATAGGAACAAAGTACGGGGTGGCAATTCAAATGTTGTGAACGGTAGTAGGAAAGAGTTTTGAGAGGTTTTGTGGGGGTTCTCATTGGCAACTTTGCTAACATGTATGAGAGCACCTTCAGTATGCTGGTGATACAAGGAGAGAAGCATGAATGGAAGGAAATTGTGAAGACAAACTCACTTCAATTTCATGGCATGTTGCACGAAGTGCTACAAGTAAATATAAGAACATTGTAGTTACTACTATAGGAACATCATTGTTAAATTTGGGACTTTTTGGGAGAATTCATTGGGAATCATGGGAGCAGAAAAAGTCAGAAGTTTTATGGACTAGGTAACCAGCTCAACAGTGCTGGTTACTATGAATAGCTGAGGTGTGTTAGTGCTGAGCCAATTAACCGAACATAGCTGATCGTATGGGACTGCCAAGTGTGTGACTGGGGATTCCATGCATTTATGCAAGTGTAATCCACACATCAACCCTACAAGTGTCACAATCACCTGATACACACTTCCTGCAAAGTAAGTCTCCTTATATTTCACATCTCATAATGCTACTGAGAAGATCTTCTGTACAAAGCTTTCACAATGCTTTGCACTGTGGACCTACACAAAAAATGATTTTGGGACCAAAGGAGCACTGCAGTCAGCCATTCTGGCTTCTATGATTGTGAATGTGCCATAGCCTGAGAAACTACAAATGCACATTTTCTCATGTTTTCTACAAGCCCACCTAATTACCAGTATGAAAAACTCATTCTTTCCAACTTCAGGGATATCAATCACCAAATATCTACATCCTACACTTGAAGTCCCCTTGGACACAGGTCTGGATGTGGCAGGCATGAAGCTGCTGTCTTTTATATGCAAGCTCATTACTGTGGACATGACCAGAGTCTATGGAAAAGATTTGCTCATGATGGCAGCCTGTGTGGGCTCACCTTGGACATGATCCACAAATGGAAATTAGGTTTACTCATGATGGCAGCCTGGTTGGGCTCACCTTGTAAATGATCTAGAAGTGGAAATGCGATGGCAGGAGTGAGTGAGCTCACCTTGGACATGTGGATCTAGAGATGGAAAAGCTTCACTCATAATGGCAGGTGAGACTTTCACAAGGGATTTTAACAGTGCTCTTCAGTTGTTGGTAGCTGACCCATAGCTATCAATTTTTGCACTTGATCTTCTAGTTCAGCAATCTCTTGTTTTTTTCTTTCCTCTATTTCTGCCTTCATCTGTGACCCACACATGACCAAACGTCATGTAATGAAGTTAGGTCCATCATCACCAAACTTTTGTTCTCTGGCAAAGTTCAAACGCTTCCACAAATTTCAATTCAGCATCAAAGCCTCAAGACTACAAATTAATGATATACAAGAAGAGTGGAATCTGATTTTCAAAATGACCCATGATGCTTTTCAAGATTTGTTGTGAACAAACCCTAAACCCTACATCACTTTTAGGGCTTTTAGGGTTTAGGGATGCAAAAACCGTGGTTTGTTAGACAGAGGATTCACTTACTCGCTCTGTTTTCATGGCTGCATCAGCTATGGACTTTTGTGCCTCCTCGTTCGCTTTAGCTGTAATCATTAAGGCTTCCTCCTTTGCCCTCACAATGATCTTCTCTGCTGTCACCTGTACAATTGAAAGCATTGAACCGGTTTCAATCTTCCAACGTTTATTCACACGGATTTGTTGTTGTGAGAGAGAAAAAAGAGTATCAAAGCAAGGGTGACTGGAAGAACCTGAGCATTGTAGATCACTTGTTGAGGCCGCTGTTCTTCACATCTCTTCATTTCCACAGCTTTTGCTTCCTCTGCCAGCCGCTTCTTCTCCACTTTTTGCCTCTAGTAATCACCCACCCACCACCCATTACCTCCCAATTTAAAAAAAATTGAAAAAAGATTTTTCTACAACGAACAAAGAACCTCATGCCGAATTTCATGCCGATCTGAAGCAGATGGTGCAACAGATGAGATGACGATCACATGAGTTGTAATCGACAAGTTCATTCAAACTCTCGACAATATCGAGCCAACAACAACCGATACTAAAGAGTTTGAAATTACTTGTTAGAGATTTTGCAATGTATTAGGAAGGCACCTTAAATTCTATAAGATTTCCCTCTTGACAAACAAGCTCATCTTCCATTTCTAGGGGGAATCTTCTTACACATTTTGTAAAGACTCAACATTTTTGCTTAGCACATCTATCTATGAAGGAAGGTAGTTTGTTTTGTTTTGTTTTGGAGTTATGAGATCACCGAACCGGGATGCTTCAGATCGTGTTCTTGGTGTCTTTGGAAAGCTCTCGAAGGAGGAGGGGTGCATGGGCTTGGTTCCATGACTCGTCTGGACTTGCGGTGCAAAAGTTCTTGAATATTGAATGATTTCTTCACTGAAAATTAAATTAAATCGTAGCTGAAAATCTCGGAGGAATTGGAATGTGCCTTTCGTGTTGCTGGACAGATCTTGATGAGCAGGAACTAATGGAATTTATTTGGTAAGATTTGGATCCAGAATGTGGGAGATATTGATTTTTAAGTGCAGCTGAAAATTCAAATAAATTCCAAAAACCAGGTTTTGGAAGGAAAAATCAGTTGAGGACGTGGTAACCCTTGGGCCAACGGCACAGCCACACTAGTCAAATATGCGATCAACATTTTCAAATATATAATTAATGTAAATAAAAACATTCTTTCAATATTTCATAACATACATATATATACTAGTTTGAACCCCATGCCTAATGCACAGGTGTGTGTGTGTGTATTTGATGGTACATATTACAAAATTACAATTACAAACTACATTTCCAAAACCTCTTTATATACGACATTCCGCATGTTTCCATCAGGACCTTGGCCGCTGAAAATCTTGATGTTTGCACTGCTTGTGACTCGTGAGATAGGAACATACAATTGACCATGGGAATAGACCAGAGACGGCAAATATATCCCAATGTTGTTGAGTGTCTGACCTTGACTTTTGTTGATTGTGATTGCAAATGCCACTTGAACAGGAAATTGATGACGACGCAAAACGAATGGCCAATCAGTCCCGGAGGGGGACATGATGATGCAAGGTATGAACACACATTTGCCAACATTGTTCCCTGTGATGATCTCCGCTTCAATGACATGTTGACCTGATCTCTTGACAATCAACCTCATACCATTCCACAATCCTATCGATTGATTAAGATTGCGCAACAAAAGGATTGGCACGCCCACTTTGAGTTCCAACTTATGATTTGCAATACCGCTAAATTGCAAAGTGTTCAAAAATTCCACCATATACAATGAATCCATTGAAACTCCTGTAGCAACACTTGCACCTTCTTTTGTTGGAGTCAAAGAATTTGCACTCAAGTACGTGTGCAAATTCTTGAGATAACAATTCTAGAATTGCATTGTTGACTTCATCAACGTCAGTATTTTTAGGGGCCAAAATGTTGCGTTGCATAAGATACATGGCATCTCCAGAGTGACGTTAGTGATCCGAATAGATGGTTCGGATTAATTCTATTAAGCTACAATCTTCTTCTGGTAGCCTCATATGGGACGGAATCTTGATCCAATCTAAATCGACACCTTCTTCTGCAATGGCAGGAGGACTGTCGTCTCCAACATTTAACACCCATTTGGCAAACTCTCGTTGCTCTTCATAATTGGCTGCTGTGATTTGCATGTTGATATGAAGATGAAAAATCGTAACATGCTACCAAAGATGCGATCAAGGCCACGAAGCACTAACAATGTCTTCTTGTCCTCCCTTGGGAACAACAGGCAGGATCTATTGAAAATCCCCACCAAGGACCACAATTTTCCCACCAAAGATCTTCTCGATTGCTAGTGCATCATCCAATTGCATCAAATCACGTAGGGTGTGATCAACAGCTTCGAAAGTTCAGCGATGCATCATCAGTGCCTCATCCCAAATGATTATATCAGCTTTACGCACCAACTTGGCCACTTTCATCTATTGTGAGATGTTGCAAGTCAACTCATTGTGCAAATCAATTGGAATCTTGAATCTTGAATGGGTAGTTCTGCCGCCCATAAACAACAAAGATGCAATTCCTGATGAGCAACTGCAAGCACGATTTTACCTTGCCTTCGTAAACAAGACAGAAGCGTTGTCCAAACAAATGTTTTACTTATTCCACCACTACTATACACAAATAATAGTTTGCCCTCTTTGTTTGTCACAACATTCAAAATAGTTTCGTATGCACTGCGCTAATCATCATTGAACCTATCTTCTGCATTGTCTGCATCTGTGGTCAATGAATGTTAATCATAAGCCAGCTTTTCTTGGACCAATCGGTTTCCTCCATGAACAGAAGGGATGTAATTAGATTTGGGAAGCGTTGGAAAATCTTCCAAGCGGTGTCCGTTGCGGATGAGAACTTGATCGATCTCATATAATGTACGATCCTTCAACACATCCTCATAAAAGGTAACAGTTGGATCATAACACTTGTGGCATGTCACTGCTTCAATGTCATCACTCAAAGACTCTTAATGTGCATCCCATAGTTATCTGCAATTCGTCACCTCACCAAACATCAGCATGGAAGCAAACATGTCACACAACTGTCATCCTAAGGCCGAAAGATCGGCTTCTTCCAAGGCTTGATGCCATTCATTGTTGTCTGCAAGCAAACCCATTGCAATGCATGCATCTTTGAATGTGTTGTGCTCTGTGCCATCCATTGTCCGCAAATGCTCATAGGATGTGGCACTTTTGACGCAATTCAGCAGCATTCGTAAATAATAACATTCACCCGATGTCGAGTGTGCATAATACATGCGACCAATGGCAAAGCCTCTCTTGCACATTGTCCATCGCTTTAACTTTCGATTCCACACCCATTGCTGAGGGAATTGATCGAATGTAAGGCTTCGTGCAGCTTCCGATTCTTGGTTTGTTTTGAACCATTCCATCAACATTGTTCTGGAAATGGCTAACTGTGCTACCACTTCCTACACATCATCGTCATCGTCGAACAACACCATTTGTTGATTAGGCAAATGGTATTGCAGATGCTCAACGGTAAGAAACTGCTCATGCATATTAAACTTGAAGATGGGCCACGCTATTTCCGATATAGATGCATAGTGACAGTCAAGATATTTTTTAATTTCATTAGCTTTGACCACATTCCCTGCGGTGGCATTGTCGCTCTAGCATGAGATCTCAACAATTGCACGATCATGTCTTTTATAAACGTACTTGAACAAATATTTGATTGCACGAATGTTGTTACAAACCTCAACATTGATGTGCGCATCATATTTGGTCGACAAATAAACATTGTGCAATACCACCCAACAATTGTCCAATTCAACGCCATGAACCAAAAGTGTGTGCCTCGTATCTCTGCATCGATAAATAGGATATTCGTTTACATTTGTCACCGTTTCAAATTGGAACTTGCATGGATATTGCTTTTTACATTTGCCTTCTTCCATGCATGGAACATTTAGAAACGCAGTTCCACATGGACCATGCATCATGCATCTAGCAACCGTCTCGTGGGCCAACCTGTTTATCTCTGGATTTGGAAGTTTAGCATTGATCATGCAGTCTACATCTTCGACCGTGTGTGGCTTGCAATCTTTGGCAAAGAAGATGAGAATGTGTGCATGTGGCAACCCACACTTTTGAAATTCAATGACATAGATTCCCACAATCGTGCATCCTAGAATATGCTTCTTGTGAATGTCATTGATCAACTCCTTCAGCTTAATTTTGAACACTTGGATTACCAAATCCAGTCGATCCTAAGGTTGTTGTTCGAGCAGCAACACTCTCTTAATCTCATGCCATTGGGGATTATAAGTGAATGTAACAAACGCATCCAGGCAACATGCCCATCTACAGATTACCATGGCATCTTAATAATTCTGAACCATGTGACATGGACCTACTGTGAAAGAAAATGGCAGAATGATCCTCTGTTCAATGGCAGCAACGCTATTGTCACCTACAACAATGGCGTCCTAAAGGCCTTGATAAAGATCTACACGAAGTTCTTTTTTATTTAGGGGCGCAAATACTTCAAGTGGTTTTGTTCGATAGTCGCATAAGTATCCACAATGTATTGATGCCTCAATCGGTCACCCCGAAACAACGCAATGCCATCAGTGTCTCGATGTTGAAGTCAATAACCATAAAATTCGGCCATTATCACATTACAATGTTTTTTTTGATGCTCAGATTCTTTTGCATGGTCTTCATCCACATCTACATCAACAACACCATTGAGTGGAATATTCGGATGCCATCCATCCTCACCGTAAGGAAATAATAATGGATAATGTAGAGCCATTTATCCCACATGTAGCTCAGAAATGCGTTGAAACGAGCCAGTTTGCTGAGTAACGACGATGTCATGCCTGTCTACAGCCTCAGAACCATCTCCTACCATCAATGCAATGGCTTCATCGGCCATTGACACATTGTATTGGTGGGCATCTTTTGTTCAAGAGGCAATGAAACATAATTTCAGATCCATTGGAGCACCTTCTGTTGCCATCATATCCCTTGCCATTTTGAACACTTCGACATAAGGATTGATATTGTACATCATGGTCAACAACCGATCCAACATCGTTGGATCAAGCAATGGCATAACAACATGGCGGTTTTGACGTTCACTCTTCGTATCATGAATGTACATCTATGCAAACTATGGACATTGTCCTTCGACAAGACATAAGGATCTGATTTTGTGATAAAACTCACCCTGAATGCGAAAGGAATACAGTCCAGTGCCTCTTGTTAAAGACTCATCAGCTTTGGCACCGAGTGAAGTGAATGCCAACACTGAATTATACATGCAAATCTGATCTCGAAATTTGATAGCACTTCTCTCTTTGCTAGTTAAAAGAACTTCTAGCTCTTGCGGTGTTACAGGAAGATTTGGCAACAGAACTTTGCCATTCTTGCGACACAGAGAAAATTTTGGGTTGTTATTGTTCAACTTTGCCAATCATTCTTTGATCCCCATTTTCGCATTGCAAAATCCATAGATTGTGTCCATTTCTCCACAATCCCATTGTCTTGGGGCTGATGCGTCTTTGTCTCTAAACAATTGCAATGCGTCATTGCTAAGAGAAGGTTATGCACGTGCTGCTGCTTGTTGTACAGTTTGCTGTTCTCGACACAAACAATTACTTCGTTCTTGTGGCGTTTCAAATGGCTTGGTCGACTCTGTACATTGTTTGGCACGTCATTATCTTTATAGGCGATTGTGACGTTCACATGTAGAATCTAACGTGTCTTAATTGAATTCTGCTGGAATATTAATATGTGGAACATGATTTTCCCAAGATTCAGTTTGCTCCCTAATGATGACATTCTTCATTTTTCACATTAAAATTCTTCATTTAGCACCTTGTCATAACATTCTTTACCCGCGAATGTTTACCAAATTACACTGGTTGATCTATAAAATTCTTTAAAATTCTTGCTTCTTTGGGCGTCCATAACATTCTCGCACCAAGAATGTCATAACTATGGTTTGCTCGTCATTATGCTAAGCTTCTGGGTGCTGCCAAAGGGTCGCCAAAGCTACCAAAACACTACCATGTTGCGCAATGAGTGCACACATACGTTCTTGTATGTCTTCGGGCATTGTGGAGAATATATGTTAGGTTTGTTGTTGATATTGATATCAAAATCTTGAGGGGGGCAGTTCTCCTACACTCATTACCCTTTTGTAACCCTAAACACATCAAACTACAACATCCCTTTTCATGTCCACCTTTGTTTTTTTCAAGGTCAAGCAGTTCCAGCTTGATTACGAAAATGACATCTGAGTTCAATTCTTGCAGAAGACATTGAAAGAATCTTTGTTTTGAGAATGGATCAAATCTTGATCAATAGTGTACCTGAGAATCTGAAATCCAATTTTAGTACAGAAACTGCATAATATATGATGCATTTGTTGAAATTGTTATCTACCTTAGAGTTGACAGTCTTGATGCATCCTAGAAGATGTCTCACGTTGCCAGGCTTCCATTTAGCAATGACCTCCATTTCTTGCTTGATCTGCAACACAATTTACTACATGAATCCCAAATTCCAATTTTACACAATGTCACCTTGAAATGCAAACTAAGTTTTCTGGCTTCTTAGGATTTTAGGTTACTACAATGTTGGAGCAACAACTTATGAACCCACAACGCTCAGTTTCCCAAAACCTGTGAAGCTCTAGTTGTTGTTTCTTATGTGGAGTGATTGTAGGAAAATAGATTAATGTTCCAATTTGCAGGTTTAATCAGACACATGAAAGTTGATATCCACCGCTCACTAATCAGCTTTTGCAAGCAATCCTGATGTTGATGGTTAATAAGTTGCCCTTTGCAATCTCCTAGAGATTGCTCCAACCCAAGTAGATGGTGGAAATTTCCCTACTCCAAAGGACACCAATGATGCAGTAAGCACTACTCTCAATGACCATATTCAAGAAAAAGATTAGCAGGTTAAACCCAAAAGATTTAGCATCACTGAAGGATGAACAACACTTGGTCATTGCTCTCTGGCAGCTTTTATTCCTTGAGTTTTCAAAATTGCAAGAAAAAAGGTTGCTTAGACTTCTAAAAGATGATGAAACACCTCTAGAAGTTGTCATAGTGAGGATGCCTTCACTGCTAGAAGTTTCAACAACTCCTCCAGTTCCACAAGCAAAAGATGAGCTTGTGTTACAATTGGGCATTTAAAAGATTCATAGAGCTTTGATGTTCATCCTCATTCATGATACCATTTCAGAGTTTTGTGCCAAACCATAAATTTTGCCATAGAGGAATACTTTCACATGTTTTCTTTCTCATGGTTGTTGTCAACAACAATGGTGCCATGTCTTGTAGAGGTTCTCTACTTATGATTATAGGGCTTTGCTTTCTCCATCACGCCGCTTCTATATTCCATTCTTTCTTTGTCTCCTCAAAGTAAAGAGACCATGACGGGACGGATGGACGGATGGATGACAGGACAGATGGATGAAATGATGCTTCACAACGTCCTTTACTATATGTAACATATATTGATATTGTGTTTCATAAAATATATGTACAAAAAGTGGTTCTCCACTTTTTGAAAAGAATTTAAAATAAGAGACTTGGAGACAAAATTATGCTCTATAACATTACCTCCAAATATACTATTAAAAGACAAGACCATGTTTCTATACCTACAAGAATCCTATGACCTTGAGTGAGATCTACACGTGTTTAGGGTTGTGAACTAGGTAACCAACAACAAGGGAGAAGGTGTCAGTTACTGAAAATAGTAGAGGCATGGATGTCTGGAGACTATGTGCAGTAACCAATGGCCTCATGCCCACCACTTACCAAACATAATCATCCTCGTGAAAATCAAGATACTTCTTTTCATCCATTGGAAAGAATGCTTATAAAATGTCCATCCAAGTAATGAAGGGTTATGGAGTCATTGTGCCAATGAAAGCCCAAAGTGGTGCCTTGAGATAATGAGTAGGTCACTAATGAAAGGTTTATGGGTTGTAACTTGTAACTTGAAAACCATAGTGTTGAAATTCTCATGATGGATGACCTTATGATAACTTCAATTTGGGACATTACTAAAATAAAGGGCCTAGGATTAGGCCTTAAACTTGGGATCTTTACTCAAACAATAAGTTTTGAATACATATTTTATCATTCACATGTACAAAATGTAGGGGAAGGGTAGGTCTAGTTTAGAGATACTTGTATTGTTTGAGAGTGTAATGGGGATAATTCAAGTGGTATGGAGTGTAGGACCAATGTGGAGGACCTTTAGTTCTAGTTTGCAAAGAGAACTTCTTGCAATCATTTTGAATGTATATAATAAAATAAGATTGTTTGAGTGCAATCATTTTGTATGTATGTTTGTGTCATTCATACCTACTTACACGCCTAGGGTCACATTTTTTCACCTTTTTTTGCAACAAATGGGCATTGTGGCAAATGTTTTGTTGAGAGGCAAATTCTTTTCATTGCTCAAGCTTTGTTTCAATATCTTGACACAAACATTTCATGAATATAAAAAATCTTTGAATGCAAATTGATGAGATTGATTGTCACTATCAATTTCTTGGGTTCAAAGTCACATGGATTTATGGTTTGGGGCACTAGAGTCTATAGTTTGGAGTTTGATGTAATAAATTTTGTGAAAGAGGGAAAGAAGGAAACATGTAATTCTTTATTTTTCATCATGAAAGCTAAAGCAAACTGTGACCAAAGTATTTTTAGTCAAAAGTCAATGCATACTAAATGCTAATGTTATTGCAATAATTGAAGGATTGATTAATTGTTACTATAAAGAGCAAGAAAGATGAATGAAAAAAGAAAATTGTACCAAAAAAAAAAATTCTTCTTTTAAATGATACATCTTTTGCTTTTATCTTGTTCATCATTTTGGAACTAGCACTTTTTGTAGCAATCAACCTTAAATATGGATTCGGGATGGGCAAAATGCCTTAGATGCAAACTTTTGTAAATTTTGAACATGGTTCTACAATTTTTTGTGCCGCTATCAAAAGTTGATGAAAAGTCATTAGTGCCATTTTTTGTTTACACTTTAGGGATCAAATCAATTGTTATTCCTTAATCCCATTCATAAAACATCATAAATCATCACAAAATGTTAACTTATGAATCCCCATTTAGAAAGTTCACAAAACTTTTTGAATCCATTAGAAAATTTCACATTGTTAGATTTTTTTTTACTTTAGTGATAGACATCTTCACACATAATTGATTAATTAATGGAGAAATTGGTCGAGTAATGTGAAAATCATCTCCAAGTGTTTGAACAAAATGCTTTTACACCATTATGAATAAGGATTTGGGACAAATTTCATACCTAACATTGTTGGTTAGGTTTTAAATTTATAAAGACATGTGAGGTTTCTCTAGATATTGTTGAGTCCAAATTTGCAAAGAAATTTTTATTTTGAATTTGATTATCTTGAAATGAACTCTCAAAGTGTGGGGTTGTTTTGAAAAAATGAACTTTCAAAATGTGGACCCATTTGTTAAAAAGGTTTTCTAATGGTTGTACATTTGAGAGGAGGTGTCTTTGGAAGGAAAGTGATATCAATTTTGTTCCATAAGAGCTTACAATGGTTCAAGAGGTGTTGCTTAGAGATTATTTGTAAATTAGCTTCATCATTCTCAAAACCTTTTTATACCCATAATTTCTTGCCAAGTATTCAGCTTTTTGAATCAATATTTGAATCAATCCAAATCAATAACTTGATCAAACACAGATGGGTGTAATCACATTATTAAGGATCAATTTGAGCACAACCAACCTTCTTTTTTAATGTTTACAAGTTTCATAAATCAAGTTAATGTTGGAAATGTGTGTTATATTTGTATAACACCCTTTTTAATATATCAATCTAGCATTTGAATAGGTTTGAAAGTAATCCAATAACATCAAATACCCTTCAATACATTTTAAAGTTTGTAGTCAATATTTTTTAACATAGTGTTACAATGTAAAAACATTGTTTAAGCATTGTTATTTAGCATTGTCTCAAAAAAAAATTTGAATAATTTTGTGTTGACACATTAGTTAGTTAGAACTAATCACAATGATTCAAAAAAATGTTATTACTTTTTATTACCTTGCCTTTACCCATATCTAAATGGATGTTTTTCAATCTAGTTGGTTATGTTGTTATTACTTAATGTGGCCAAATTGTTGTTACATTCACATAAAAATCCACTTCCAACTTAGTTTTTTTTTCTTGTTGTAATGTTCTCTGACCTTTTCCCTTTCCAAATTAGGTTCATTAGAACCAAGTTGAAAATATGCAGCATATTGTCTATCATTTTTTCTATGAATTCTTGTTCACTCAAAGAAATGTGCAAGTTAGGTGTCTTTTGTAATCATCATTCACAAAGTTTCCCATTTTCATGTTTTGCTTTTCATTAAAAGCACCTACATCCATCTATAATGTTGCCAATTTTTGGACCCAAATTACAAGCTCCCAATTTATGTGAAACAAAAAGTTTTAAATGTTTTAATTGTTGGCCTTGTTAATTGGGAAGTACGATTGTGAAAGTGGGACATTTCAATTTTAAAAAATGATCATGCTCATAACTACCAAGTCATTGATGATGATGATCAATGTTGGCTCACCTATTAGGTCAATGTTAAAGTTGTGATTTGCATGGAATCACAATATTTGGACAAGTTTATCTTCCATGATTTTGCTTACGTGTGTTTTGTTCTTAAACATAGTTGATATTTGTGTTTTGGTGCTTTGCAAGAGCTCAAGTATTAAAGATGTTCATGGCACAATTGATGATATTGGGTTCTCCTTTCTCCTCGGGTTCATAAAATTGGTAGGGTAACTTTTTTCAGAGGGTGAATATGTAGTTGAGAACCTAATTGATCATGGTGGTGGATGTTTATTATGACTTGAAAGTCTCTAGGTTCAAAAGAAAGTCAATTTTCTCATAAATGTATACATTTTTGTTGAAAACATGATGTTAGAAAACATGTGTTTTCTCATTGTCTTTTTTTCTTTTGGATTGACAAATATTGATTTTGGGTATGGGGACAAAGAAATATGTAGAACATTGCTTGCAAAAGGTTTTAAACTTTGGATGCTTTCATTGATTGCTTGATGTGCTTCATGGAACAAGAATTCAAGCAAAACTACTCATGCTACTTAACCGCATTTATAAACAAGGTTATTCAAGAACCCTAAACTATATCTGATTTCACCTCTAAAATAGTATAATAGGATGCAAAGAGGAGGGTTGCATGGAGAGAGAGAGAGAGAGAGAGAGAGAGGAAATTTTTTTTTGGATAGATTGCAAGTACTTTGATGCATAAACACTCAAGTACAATTGAATGAATTTGGATTCATAGTGTAGGGTCACATCTTTGACAACTTTTCATTCTCACATGACTTGCATATTTGGATGTCAATTCTTGAAATCTGAAATTGCATTAACTTGAACTTACATGTTTTATGCTTTTTTGAATATGGTTTTGATCAATTGTAAGCCAACCAAATGTAAACAGATGCATAATATTTAACATAGTACAAAAATTACATTAAATTATCATAACTATAGTTGATCCTCATCTTTCTATTGGATTCATTTCTCCTTTCTTCATATAGCAGCCTTCTATTAGTCCTTGTTGAATAGAATATAATTAACATATTACCTAGCTTCAATTTGTCTTTTTGCCAGCCTAACTAATGAAGATCACAAGCATCTGAAAAAGTGGTTGATTTTCATGCAATATTCCATTTCACAAAAACCCATTTCAGGTGAATATGTTTGGTGCTCCAGTCACCACACATGCACTCTCGCAGCCAGAGATTGCTCCTGCTCTAGGCTGAATTCTTCAAGTCCATAGATCAACCTTTAATTTGCAATTAGCAGCAGACCTTAACCTGGATATTTCAAGGCCACAGATCAAATCCTTTAACTTGCACATTAGCAGCAGTAATTAAGCTGGATTCTCCAAGTGTATAAATCAAATTCCAACTTGCAATTAGCAGTAGTAATCAAGCTGGATTCTCCAAGTCCATAAATCAGATTCCAACTTGCAATTAGGAGCAGCAATTAGGCTGCGTTCTTTTGAGTCCTAAAATCAAATCCGAACTTGCAATTAGCAGCAGTATTTAAATTGGAATCTTCAAGTCCATAAATCAGATTACAAGTTGCACTCAGAGCCGTAAGCTGGATTGTTCAGGTCCATAAATCAAATTTCAACTTCAGATTAGCATCAGTAATTATGCTGGATTCCTTGAGTCCATAATCAAATTGAAATTACAATTAGCAGCCTTAGTGAGCATCAATAAGTTTGAAATCTTTCCTGCAAAACACAGAAACTACACATCCACAACAGACTCATCAGTCATGTTGTGCTTCGATTTCAGCCAATAAGTCAGGCAATCTCTGTCCAAACAATAAGTCCCTATAAGCTCATCCAATCTCATTGTTACTCCAGATTTGATTTCTGGGTAGACCTGAAATCATCAGTGAATTTCATTGTCAATGTGTTTGAAATTCTTTGTGACAATGATGACAGACCCATTTCCAACTAAGTTGAATTATTCTAATACATGGTTCTGGGTTTTGAGTTTTGATGAGAAGGAAAATCAAGCAATGCACATTAGATTGATCAATTCTGGGAGAGGAAAAAATGAGAGACCATGGCACAGGAACATGTGTAGAACATATCTTTAAAAAAATATGTAACATTTCTTAGGTCATAGCTTAGAATAGCAAACAAAGAGTTTTTGCAAGTCTCGTTATACCCTTGAGCAATACCCTAGTTGCACTGCAAATTCAACCAAAAGAAAATATACAAACATACATGGAAAGCAGGGACATCCAGACCTGGAGAAGATCATTGAATCCACCATGTATGAAAGTTCTGAGTTACAAAGGGATTGTCGAGAACTTCAAGAAAATGATGAGATGAAGTAAACAGCAGTACAAGAACAGCAGACAAAGATGAAGAACTCCTAGACATCCAGCTGCAGTACAAGAAATACAGTTCTGTGAAGCCATTATGTGCATAGGAAGTTGTACAACAGAACAACAAGACTCTAGGCCAAGGCATCCATCTATTGTTTGTTCCTCTTGGGCGATTCTAAACTCCTATAGTAAATGGATTAATTTGGTGCCTGGTCAGTTGGTCACAACTTCCTTTTGGGTGATTCTAAACTCCTATAATAAATGGATTAATTTGGTGCCTGGTCAGTTGGTCACAACTGCCTACCTTATACATGATGTACTTCTTGAAACACTAAATCTTTAACAATTCCACAACAGCTATGTAGTACCAAGCACAAAAGATTTTGAGGACTGATTGCTTACCTTATGTGATGAGACCTTGAATCCACAATTCTGTACGTACGCCATGTACTGGTGTTGAGCCCACTGTGTACTGGGTACCTTTGACACCAGTTTAGATTCTGTTCTTCCACTTCAACCCAATGGCATGATGCATTAACATCTACATGAAGATATATCTGAGAGTTTGGTATTTCCAACATAATATAGTAAATCTGTAAGATATCGAGGACCTTATTTCTAGAGCAACTTGCTTAGGAGTCTTTGTTCAATGTGTCTCTCTTAGCATTTGCCATGCACCTGGAAAGAGTCCAGTTTTGGTTGCAACTTGACAGGTTATCAGTAAGAGCTCAAGCACATGCTGCTACTCATTATTCAGTAGGTTCAATATAGCACATCATGTAACAGAATCCAATGTGACACCCACCCAAACAGGCAGCAAAATCAAATCCCTTCAGTAACACAAGTATTTAGTGTTTGGAGTATGCACTAAACAAAGACAAGGAAACCAAAAGCATACAAGAGGGTCTCATTCAAGTTCCTGTAGAAGTATATTCACATGTTAGCTTCACAAATTAAATCAGTGGTAAAATCCCTTAAAGAGCACTTGAATTGTATGATAAGCCATTAGAAGAGTGCCATAGCAACCCAACATGACCCCTTCCAGCAGTCAAAAGTGTCAGAGACAAAACTGGCCCCAAACATAAGAACAAACTCGAACCTCTAAAGTTTTCTGAATCAAATAGGAATCCTTCAAAATGGTAAAAACCCAAGTCACCAAACAGATATACAACACAAGAAATCATGAGTGACGAAAGCAAGACAAGAGATGTGGAGCATGTTAACATCCCTGAGAATGACAATCATGACCTAAATATGCTTGTTCAAGGTTCAACTACTTTCTGACTCAATCAGATTGGCATGATCTGCTGGCTTCTCAATATTCACATCCTCCCACTCTCCAGTTTCTGCAGCACCACATGCATCATCAGAATTCATTTGTAGCATCCAGCTATGACATTTAGTTG
>Ga0116227_10007714_pt1 | contig 20813 bp, 20 predicted proteins | sample S1TSphgellanicum_FD_89693 | JGI IMG/M metagenome (GOLD analysis project Ga0116227, IMG submission 89693) | Host-associated microbial communities from peat moss isolated from Minnesota, USA - S1T2_Fb - Sphagnum magellanicum MG | ecosystem: Host-associated > Plants > Peat moss > Unclassified...
TTGATGGTCCCTGAACAGGTGTGAGACTGGCACTTTTGTTCATACCGGTGTGTGTTTTTTGTTTTTTGTTTGTTTCTGTCTTCCCTTGTTTGGTTCTTTCTGTGGCTTCCTGAGGAAGAGTTATCCTTGCTGTTTCTTCTTCATTGTGAGAATGGAGATTTCTCTATTCTTATGAAAGATATTTGTTGACAGTTGGAACTCGTTTTTTTTGTGAATTTCAGATAGTGCAAATGCATCTTCACCACAGAAGTGTATGTATGCATGTGGTCGAAGAATAAATCCACATATGTTTTTGAAAGTGAATTTTTGATGACAGACTTATCGCACTGAGAAGTGGGACCCTGATCTTAGTCATTACCTGAAGGTAGGCTTTTCAGGCATTGTGTTTCATTGCAAAACCGTTCTTGTACTTTTTTAGCTTGAACTGCAACCAATTGTATTATGAAGGATTTCTAGGGTCTACAGTGAAGTGCTTTGGATTTTGTTTGTTTGGAGTAATTCTTAGTTTGCTCAAATCAGAGAATGCATGTTCTGATCCACAGGTGTTGGAGCAGACAAAACCAGTCATACTGACAGGCGACTTGAATTGTGCACACCAAGAAATTGATATTCACCATCCTGATGTACAGACCCCTAACCCTCATTAGCAAATGCTTTAGTTTATTAAGAGTTTTTGCTGTAATTTGAACTGCTGTATTGCTAATCTGTAATTTAGTTGAGCTTCAGGAGGCCACTTTTTAACCACTTTATGATGATAGTGTGATGACTTTTGCATTCCAGCAATTTACTGCAAGTACCTACAAACCAGGGTTTTTTTTTCAATTCTGTGATGTAGCAAATTGGTGATCATCCATAAGATGATTTAGCCAGATTTGGCTACAGACTAGATATGAAAGTAAAATAAAAAATCAAAATCTTTCTATGTTCTTGGCTCCCTACTGGAACTTATCACAAAAACCTGGTGATTTGGAAACTTGTTTTTTCAAAATCTGGCGAATTTTGGCATTTTTTCCATGGAAAATCCTTTGTATAGGTCAAAATCATATTTTTCAGGTCAAAATTTCGCCACCCAAAAAAAAACACTGATACAAACAGGTTTATGGTTTGGTTTGAGACAGGGCAACTTACAAAGCGCAGGCTACACACCTGAAGAAAGAGCATCATTTGCAAGAAATTTTCTGGAGAAAGGATTTGTGGACACATTTAGAAACCAACATCCCAATGCAGTTGGCTACACCTACTGGGGCTACCGCAGTGGTGCCCGCCCTAAAAATCAAGGTAAGTACTTGATTATGAACTTTTCCAGAAAATCTCATAGAACCATTTCTTGATGATGCATTGTGCTTTGTGTTATGACAATAAGAAACATTTTAATGGATGTTCACTTGGTGCTGTCATTGCATGACTCATTGGTTTGTGTGACTTATCTCTCTGGGCTTTCTTCTGTGGCTATTGTGCATCACAGAAAACAGAGGCAAACTGATCTATCTACAAGGCATATCTCTGAGTGAAGGATGTTTATTACTGATGGTGCACTTTCCATGATCGGCAGTTTGAAACTTTGTTGTTACTTGGCAGGTTGGCGGCTGGACTATTTCCTTGTCTCAGAATTACTCGCAAATCGTGTTTATGATTCGTACATCCTTCCTGATGTCGATGGGAGTGATCACTGCCCCATTGGACTTATCCTAAAGATGTAGGTGACATCATTATAGTCACACCAAGATGGAAGCCCTATTGACAACCATCAATCAAAAAATTTTGATTAGTTGAGGCTCTGTCACATCTTATTTAGAAGAGCAGCCAGCCATGCTCTCTAGCTGCTATAGATTTTGCCACCACTACATTCTCTTATATTTGAACATACCATCAAAGATGAGATGACCAGAACTTGATCACAGTCAAGAGAGATGTTGAATATTGAGCAAAAGCCTCATTTTAGGGGGAAGGCTGAATTTGAGAGCACCTATGTGTCATGATTAATGAAGTAACAGCTTCAGGATCATGTCCAGTTGGAACCATATGTTCACTTTCAGGATTTCCATCACTTAGGTGCTTGCAGCACTGAATTCTAACAGCCTTAACCCACAGAATACCAATATGGGGACATTGGAAGTGAGGTATTTTCCTTGTGAAACTGCAACTTTGAATGAACAAAATGCAGATACACTACTGAGCTTAAGACATTGCATGACATCATGCCAAGTTTTAGACATTCAATCATGTCTTCTGAATTGTCCATTAGAATCTGAGTCAAGGATAGAAGCTATGTGAGTGAAGAAAAACACAGACTTCACAGTCTGACACACCAAAGAAAGAAGAACTTGCAAGTGAATCGACATAAGCGTTTTAAAATTCCATTTACTTTTTGTCTGTTATGAATGAACATCCTTGACAAAGCAAATTTGGAAGATGCAAAACTACTCCTGCTGTGAGAAGGAAGTAGTTCCCAACACAAAAGTCTGCTGCAACATAGTTACCTACGAGACAGAATAATTGGTGGTGAAAGAAATGATCATGTGTTCTTCTGTGACAACCTCACGGACAATCACATGCACTTCTGGGACCCCCTCCACACTCTATTTTGCTGGTATTGACATCAATTCTGCAAGCCAAACAGCATCAAATTAGGTTATTTTATTTCCAGTTCAACCAGATGGAGAGTGTCTCCTCTTGCCAGTCTCAAATGTGGCAAAAAAATGCTGTTCTATGCACAGGAGTTCATTGATTCCTTCAATAGTGTGAGACTACCTTTGATATCAGAACTGGAACTTTCTCCACTCTGAGTTTGAATTTCAGAGAAGTTCATCATTGAAAAGCAATCGTGAGTCTCTCAAGACTCCTAAGCTTTCTGATTTGTTTTGCTTGATTAATGAGGGAAGTCCATGATAACCTGCTCCTGAATTTGATCAAGAGTAGGTAGAGCTCAAAGTTCAACTAAGGCAATTCATCTCGATTCAACATTCCAGTGCACTGCAAGTTGTTGAGATCTCAATGCAATGCAATGGACTTTAGACTTTTAGACTTTGTAAGCATCTCAAACTTTGCACAATACTGCAACGGATGCTGTAACCTAAAACATTCACTCCCATTTGAGGATTCCCCTAAGAAGTTGCTTTTTACCTGGTGAGCTCTTGTAGCTTCTTCCTTGATCCGAGCATCCCTTTCGTCCATCGCCCGGTCCCATGCATCATTCCTTGGATGCTTCGGCTGCAAGCAAAATAGTATATCCCCAACGCCATTCCCAGAAAGGAACCCTCAATGCAAATGGTTACAAACAAACGCTCACAAATTAGATCTGGAGCATTCAGGTTTGGGAAGAAGCTCTCACATAGACAGATATTACAGGAAGACATAGACAGAGAAAAAATACACACAAAGAAAACCGAATAAAAAAATCAAACATATTCAGGAATCTCTGACAAGGAAACGATCATCAACAGGGGGACAAAAGAGAGGCGAAGAAGAGGACACAAACTTTGCCAGTGGTGAATTTGTTGATCACATCCTGCGAATTAGCCATGACAAAAATCATGGCCGAGATGACGGCCATCGGCAACATCGACTCCCAAGACATCGTGACTCCGCTACACTTTCACTTTTTTTTTTTTTTTTCCCAGAGCCCAAAAAAAAAGCAAATCCCAAAGGCAAGCAACACAAAACAACTGCCGCGAGGTTCTGAAGCTCGAAGACCGCAGCGAGCGAGCGAGCGAGGTTCTGAAGGTCGAAAAGCTGTTGTGATGCCGATCCCCAAACCCTAATTCTTTCTCGTGGAGGAACGGTCTGGGTAGATGACATTCTGCACGGAACGGTCTGGAAAGATGACATTCTGTATGGAACAGTCTGGGTAGATGACATTGTGCATGGAGCAGTCCGGGAAGTATGATATTCTGACCTGTGAGATGGGGCATGGCCATGAATAAAATTAGCCTGCCCCTTAGGGCGAGTTTTATTTTTCTATTATAAAAGAGCCAAGAACTTGGGCAATTTGAGCAAATCCATTATAACAAATTTTGCATAATCCATCAAGTTTATTTTTGAATGGGTAAAAGAATCCATCAGAACCAATTGTAATGAGACTTGAAAGAATCCCTTTTCATCCTGCACCTTTGGTTAATTCTCGTAACTGGTGGCCTTTCATTAGTTACAAAGTTCATAATCCATCATGAATTTGTTTTGCAATGCATATGATTATGATGGATTTTGTCCAAATTATGGTGACTAACAACTTATGTTCGGCACTAAATAATCTTGAAGACAGCCTATTGCCCCAAAGCAAGAAGAAAACAAACAAACAAGCAAAACACTTCCTAAATTTCAAGGAATTCAACAAAGGTCCATCCTCTCATACAAGGGACAATCCAAACCATTAGGACATCTCAATGAGGTAAAGCATTTGGAGAAAATTTGTAGTGTACATGAAGCCACCTTTATATCCATGAATTCCCCTCTTTGTTACAAAAGTGCTTTGCACATATTCTTAAGGCTACCAATTGGTTTCATTGTATTTTTGTTACAAAAATGCTTTGCATATATCCTTAAGGCTACCAATTGGTTTCATTGTATTTTTGTTACAAAAATGCTTTGCATATATTCTTAAGGCTACCAATTGGTTTCATTGTATTTTTGTTACAAAAATGCTTGGAATATATCCTTAAGGCTACTAATTGGTTTCATTGTATTTTTTGTTAATATTTTTGACATGTAAAGACCTCCCAAAAACTTACATGTGTATTCGGATGGCATGTTCTAAAGTGGAATTTGACTTTCAAGAAATGCTAAGGTTTTCCGTTTTCAAGAAGGACTCAATTCTTTAAGACTTTGGAGATATCTACCGTTTGTTTGGATAATCTCATCTGTCAAACACATTTCACTAGTCTTTATATTCGGTCAAACCAGCAAAGGTTCCATGACTTGCACAAAAATGACCTCACAGTTGTTCATTGTAACACCTGGTGAACATTCCTACAAATGTGGGACTGAATGAACTCAGCATATCGAGTTGCATATCTCGAGTTTATGGTAATTGGATTACTGCCAATATCTAATATTAATCCGGTAGTTCCTCCAAGAAGTACAAAGCCAATGAATGAAACATGACACCATTGACTTCTTTGCAACACAATATTTCCTCAGACAAAACGTCCTGATTGATATGGTACCGGTTCATCAAGGAATACAACATAGGAAAAACGTGCAGAAGTAGAGATGCGTATTGAGATCTTTGGGAGAGAGGAAGGTCATGTGTTAAAATACAACTCAAAACAGAGCAGTAGATTCTATACCAGACTGCAGCAATTCAGTACAAGCTAGAGATATTTTAGATACACATCCTGAAAGCTATCAGATATGATCCCAAAGCATTGGCAGTTAAAGGGTCAATGAGCAGTCATATGAGCCCCAGCTCGATAGACAAATGGTGTACCCTACATTGAGTACATGACGAAGAGTTGTTGATTCGTAGAACATTTAGGGGTTTGTGAGTGCTGAAGATCACAGTGAAAGCATGTATGGCAGTTCACCTTACAGAACAAAAAGACGTTCCTTCATAACAATAAAAAGCCCTCTCTATGTACATGAATTGGAAAAAGCTATGAATTTGAACCACAACTATGCAAACAAATTGCAGTTTGTATAAGCAACTTCAATTACTTAAAATGGTCAGAAGATCTCCACAAGAGGGAAGATAAGGGTGTGTACACAGAGAGAGAGCTCCCCTAAGCCATTCTGTTCTGAATTTGGCGATGAACATGAACCAGAAACTCCACATATGAAAACCCCAATGGTGACTTATCTTCCACCAAATACGAGAAAAAGAGATATTCTACACATCACAGAAACCACACAATTTTGCTCAGACTCTTTCAGACATACTTTAAATCATGGAAGTACATATTTAGCCATGACTGGGAGGACAGTTTTGAAAGCTGTCCTGAACATAAATCTACCTGAAGATTATACCCCAGCAAGCTTTGGACATAGTCAGAGACTTGATGTGCAGGAGGTGAAGAAAAAGAAAAAGGAAGTTAAGACATGCTATAAAGATTAGTGTTGATGATATAGTGGACACTTTGAAAGAGCAACATCAGGGCACATATAAGAGCAACAGATAGTTGCAAGAACTTTCCATTGACCATTGCGATAGTGTAACCTCGAAACAAGGGTGCATGGTTAAAGTAGCAAGAAAGTGCAGGAGATAAAAGAACATTACCTAATGGATCTCCTCTCTTCAACAAACGCAGCCTGTATTGACAAACCCATTCAGCAGATTGCATGAGGGACTCAGATTGACCAGCCTAACAATACTATGATAACTTATTTCTTGTGACTCCTTACTACTGTACAGGAGAAGAGTGTGTATATGATGTAAAAAAGAAGATGAAACATCCACTAAGGTCAAAGTCTTGAAAAGGAAAAAAGAAATACCGTAGGTATGAACACCGTTGACGCCGAATTTCAGTGACTACTTCATTCAGCCTCTTTGACAAGTCATTGTTGTACTCTTGCAGCAAAAACTGTATCAAACATATGAAAACAGATCCTCCCATCAAAAGTAAAACCTCAGGCCAACATTGACATAATAAGCTTTTCATTGCTGAATTGCAACTTTCAGAGGGATACATGTCAGTGTTAAGGGAGAACTTTTCACCTGTCCAGAAACCACTTCTTCAACAGATTGCACACCAAAGAGTTGGTGAAGAATTTCACTTGAGGCTTGCCTGCCCACATAGAAGAAGCCATCCTCTCCATTTTCCAAAAGGAAAATGCCATCATTGTCCAAATTTTCACTAGACAACGGCACTACTTTCGGCAATATTGCACCCCCCAGTTCCTCCTGGAAAAATGAGACACAAAGAGTTGTTAGAGGACCCTCAAGACCAGCTCTGTAATGGTTTTCTACCCAAAAGTTGTGCACTGTATGGAACTAACCTGGTTGTGACAAACCAGTGTGGCAGATAGAAATAACTGGAATCAAGGGTAGTGCAAACACAAGAAGCTTCAGCAAGTTATCCTGACTCAAAGTAGAACCCTGCATAGATACTGAAAGAACAGGACTCATACAAAATGTGAACAGAAAGACCTCAAGAGCACATTATCCTCCTGATTCTGCTATTCTATGTCCTCAGATATCAAGATGCCAACTGGAAGGTGATGACAATTTAAGGTGTCTAATGTGCTGCAGAAAAAATTGGCCCAATCTTCCAAGTAAATGGATGAAGGAGAGGGCTACCTTGGATGGAAGATTGTGAAGAGCAAACATGCGGGGATAGACTAGGGGAATTGCAAGAGAAGCTGAAAGTGATGCAACACGGGTGAGCCAGTAAGACCGGTCATCAACCCGCACCTCCGATCGCAGTCCCACACTTTTTGTTAGAGCTGCCATAACACAAACCAAACCAGTAAAAGAACTTATATCACAGGTACACCAGTCTCAATTAGCAGATATTCTTTCAAGGTCACAAACATCATGTGGGGGTTTTGTAAAAGCCTCTTAGAAATTTCTTAATGTATGTGGAGGGCATGTTATAACATGTAATAAATCTTCTCTGCCCTGTGTGCAGGCATTCTCACTTCCCACAGTAGGCTTTTCAAAAAACATAAAGCCTCCCACTCTGATTTTTGCATTGGTTTTTATACCATGTACAGGCCACAGGCAAGGGCATAACCATAATCAGGCTTGCGCTTGGCTCTCACCTAGCAAACCCTTATTTCAGTAATGCCCTCACCCTCAAGCTTTACCCTACAGTTCGGAGATCCAGCAATCTGCTTGGAAACCTTACACATACATCTCTTCCTATGTATGTTTCTGATCAGGATTTCCAGACATTTCAGCACTGGACTCCTACTCCATAAGAATATTTATGAAATTTGCAGAGAAATCTCTACAACAACAATTTGAAGGTAAGATAACAACAAGCCAGTCACAACCTTATGAGACTTGCATAAGGAGCACTTTCAGAATCAATGCCAATGATCATGGATTCCATGAAGAGGTGGAATAGCAAGCATACCCATAGTGTAGAGAGGCAATAACTTCAGGGCTTCAGGGAGGATAAGCTGCCCAGAGGAAGATGCTGTAGCGCAAAATTTACGATATGTATAGAGTATTGTCACACACTGCACTATTAACTGATCCCTTACTTGCGCCACTGGTGTTGTCAGCACATTGTGGGCAGCTGCAAAACCACAACAACATCAATTGAGACAAGTCCTGAAATCAAGTCACCAGACTGTGGGAACATGAGATAAGCTGATAACATAGGATCCAAGTTGTAACGTCAACTCTGATGCCTGGAAAAAACAGTAGATGCTTAAATGGATTTCAGGAGCCCTGTGAGTAGTATGTGTTTGGAGGAATTGCTTTTGAATATCTTTGACATACATGTCATAACATTGCAGGAACAGTATGGATCTGGATGGGTAACAACTTCTACTCCCCATAAATAAAACTTAGGTTGATAACACAGGAGGAGAGTTGACTAATCAAATAATGTCAACAGATTCAACCAATGCTTACATATTGATCCAACACAATGCAGAGGGAATGTCCTTCCCAAAGCCTAGAACAGGGAAACCACAGAACTACAGATGATGAAACCTTACACAAAAGGATGTGTACGTACCATGCTTTAGCAGGTAGGTGAACTGAGCATCCAGATCAGCCCCACGGAAAAGATTGCTGAGGACAGTTGTGCAAGAAAGAGAAAGGGTGTTGATGCGAATTCGCCTTTGTCCATCCACAGTTGTGTACAGGAGTGCAGACTATCCAGAGGAAAAGAAACAAGCATAAGCTCTAGGTAACTATTATTAGACCCACATAGGTTGCCATAAGAGGGTGCAACAACTAAATCCAAAATGCTGCTGCATGTACCCAAGCATTCTTGGACTAGAGTTCATCTAATACATCCAGCCTGACAGTTGTAGCCACATGTATAGAAAAAGAACAATATATAGACTAGCGATGTCTCGTTGAAAAGGAAGTTTTAAAACATTCACCCATCAGACAGGATCATAAAATCTGTTCATTATGCTTGCAATGGCACTCCTGCACTCCTTCAGGTGCCAAAGATTCCCAGTTATGTTCCCCCCTATAGCAGCTATAAAATCCTACATACCCCCAAGATTAGAATGAAATTGAGTCTAACCTGGAAACAGCATTCTGCTCCATCCTGGAACTTGTCATCATGCTTGAATGTTGCCATGATTGTCTTGTCACAGTCAATCTGCAAGGTCATCATTCAAGATCAGGCATTTCCTTCCTCATACACTGGTTCTTCAAGTCAGAGCACCTCTTGAGATAGATGATTGTGAGTCCATCCCAACAGATGATGAGTGCTTTGGTTGTCTAGATAAATAATGGTGAACAGACAAACTTACTGCAGGTAGATCAACGTCAGTAGGATTACGCTTACAGAAGTTGCCATAATATTCCTGAAGTTGCAAACCCTGCTTGCATCACACCACAGTAATCATGCTTTACTAAAAGATAAAGATTACAAGAAAATCCAACACGCTGAAGACCATCTCTACCTACTGGAGTTGCATGGGTTCAGGTGAGAAGGCAAAGAGACAACACAGAAGAAAGAACTGCGAAAAGCCAAACTGAGTCAGTGACAGAAAGACCAAACAACTGCTGGCTACACTAGAAACTGCGAAAGGAAAGCAACAAAAGCAGAAGGAGGCTTGCCTGAGTGCAGCGGACACGCATAACAGCTTCTAGCCCCTGTGGCCGTGTCACATTCCAACGTAAATCATTGTACAGCTTTGCGGAATCCACACTTGCTTGGAACCCATGGTAGAAGTAAATCTGATTCCAAAATCCATGAGCTGTAAGTGGACACAACTCAGCATAACTCCAGTTGTGGGTTCAGAAACTAGAAAGTATTGTCACAAGTATCGAGAGCATCTCCATACTTACAATCCAAAACAACCTGAAAAAATATTGAGAGATGACCCCCACAATATCCATGAACAGGGGAAAACAGGGGACCCCGTTGCTAAGAAACATAGAAAACCTGAGGACCCGTTTGAACAAAAAGGAAACAGAAAAAAAGATGCTTGAAAACTGCAGTCCAAAACATTGGCATTTCATTTCCATTACAACAATACCAAAAGTCACTGGCCTATGGGATTCCTACTATGCGAAATGCTTAAACCATTGACTAGCACACCTTGGGACTGCAACAATGCTTTCAAAGTCATAACAAGAGCAATAAGAAAGAGAAGCTCAAGGTAGTAAGGCATCTGTCCAAACCTGGCCTCCAGTTATCCGTGGCACAACTGACAATGAAGCAATATCAACATAACTTTGTGACATCAACAATAAGTCAACACAAACCTGCACTTGCAAAGAGAGCACCAGCACATTAGACCTTACAGAGAAATGAGCAACATGAGTTCTCCTTAACCCACTGCTGAGGGTCAAAAGTACCAATTCAATGAATTCACTACGTACTATATCACATGGTGAAAGCTGAGGTAGAACTCAGGAACTAGAAGACAGCTTTCTGTTAAAGCCGGATTAAGGTTGACTTGCTTGACCTGAACCATCAACATTCAACATGAAGATAAAGAGAAGAAGCCACCTGGGACTCTGCGAACTCAATTGCCATTGTCTTCAATGTCTTATCCAGAGGCTGGATCAGCTTCTGTGCCTCCTGCATCAGGAAACCCATGAAAGCCAAATCACTATTGCATTTCAGAACTTGGAACCATATCAGCTGTAGATGGTCTAGGAATTACCTTCTCTCCAATCTTGCCTTCTCCCTCCCTTGCTGTCAGTGCACCAAGTCCCACTGATGGTAAAACTGCAACAACAACACAATCCCAGCAAAAGATCAACTTTAACAGGAAGCAACAATACATCTGGAAGACAACATATACTTCTTACTCAGCAAGAAGAATCACTTTGACAACAATGAAGTGGTAAATTGGCATGAAAACCAACTCGGACCCATATCTCAGCAGTAACAATAGATAATATGAGATTGACCAACCTGTTTGAAATACAAAAAGCTTCCCTCCTGTGGCCTTCATAGCTAAATATGCACCCTGCAAGAGCATGCAAAGCAAAGTAAGTGAACCCCTCAGATCATCACAATCATCAAAGAAACTGCTACCATGTTTGCATCTTTCTGATGTAATTTTGATTTCTTAGATTTGTAAAACTCCCACCTTCACAGCAGCACCAAATGACGATTCTTGAATTCGATTGTCCTGAAACATGCTGGGAATAGTTTCCAGCAGTTGCTCAAGATGCTCACGGCCCTGAAATATCCACCAAAATTATCCAATTCATTGGCCGGTCCACAAAACCTACATATCTTCGCTCATATCAACAAAAAGGCCACTATGGAACTGATGGACTCAAGATTGGAATTAGTTGTGGTAACTTTAGTTCTTCATTTGCAACCAATGTGACATGTGCACTGCACATCAGATCACTAAGAAGGCACTTTTCCAGGAAGAGATCATAATGGTGCATCAGGTAAAAGCACCACCCTATGCTGTCTTGCTGTCCCTCTGATGTATTCAAGAACCCTAATTCAAGCCTGAGCACTTTACTACTTGGTGCACTACCTACAGACATTGGTGTCCAGGCTTTAGCAGTTCTAGGGTGTGCACTATTACAACAATACAACAAACTGAAGGAAACACACATTCATCAGTGAGAATTCGCAGGTCAGGAGGCCAAGGTCCTTCCATCATATAGACTGTTTGATAATGAGGACAAATGGGTTGATCACAAGGAGGAAATAACACACCTCAGATAGTGGAACAATCAGATGATTTTGAAGGGGAGTATAAACATCTTGTATGTCAGGGACCACCAGCATGGATGGCTGCAGATTGATGATTTTGTCAGGGGAAACATGACAGATCAGTCACACGTGCCAAGAGCTTGCCCTGGAGACAGAGCCTTCACACTGACTTTCATATACAGTGGAGACAAGAACAGTACAGAAAGAGTGCATGGCCTGAACAACAGGAAAGAGAGAAGATTCCTACAGCTGTCCACTATTCAAATTCATTACCAGCTGTAAAAGTCCTATCTGCAGAACTAAGACAAAGAGGGGAACAGAGTTTAGAAGACAAAGTTGGAAATCTGCAAGTTACAAGTGTGATTCCTGTCAATGTTGCTGTCAAATTGCACCATAGGAGGCAAAGCAGCAAAGAATGACATGACAGAACCAAAGAGCACCCTGAGAGCTACTTGACTGCAAGGAGGCAAAGACAATACAAAGGAACTCAGAGGCCCTCAGATTGCTGGAGAGAAACAGACCGTCTGCAATTCTTTGTTGAGGTTGTAGAAGTGGATAGTGGAGTCAAATGTTGCTATGCCAACCCTTGTCTGAGGACCTTCCTGTCCAAGAAAACAAAAAGTAAACTTTAAATTCAGGAGTCACCAGCAGTAAGATGACCTAAGCCAAAAGAAATGATTGTCACTGTTGGTGTGCTCATAGTCATCAGCCAAGAAGGACAGTATAATAGTTAGCTCCAGGAGCATTCAACCAAGATCCAGAACAGGAAAGAAGAAATTTGGAAAAATCTAAACCAGTACTGATTTGCAAACAAGAGAGAGGCCTCACTCCAAGGTCTGCAAGTGCATGATTAACAGCACTGCAAGCTGCCGCCACAGCCCCACTTGAAACAGCTGTCATTGACACATCTATCAGGAAGAAAAAAACTGGTGGCATCGGAGGACGGACCTGCATTTTGCCAAATAAAGATAGACATCAATAGAAGAAGTAAGGTGGCAACACAACCTGAGACCTGAGCTGCCTCCACATAACAAAACAGTACACTGAAAAAGATTAAGCACCCACTTGATATTCTTTTGGGGCCACAAACTCAATAGTGCCTCTTGAAAGCTCTGGCCTAGAGTCAGCATCACGTCTTCTTCCATCAGGTCCTAAATTGCACTGATAAGCTTGTGGTGTTTCACTAGTATGGCCTGGTGTTCAAGGGCAAAGTCAACAACAGAACAGAACAAATGTCATCAGCAAGCATTATATTTTAAGGAAACCGTGAAACAAATCAGGCGGCATATGGAGAACCGCAAAAGCAAAGAGAAAATGAGGCAGGAGGCTCACAGAAAAGGAAAAAAATGGTTTGCAAAGCACAAGGGAAGATAAGCAAGAGTTTCATCCCAAGTTTACAAGTACTGAATATTTCCAGGCACTGTTGCCACATGGCCAGGATGAAGAGAAGACTGGAAGAACACCTGTCTATTAGGTGTCACATGTGATAGAAGAGCTCTTACCACACAAGTTGCAGACAAATCGGCTACCCTGGTCAATAAATCTCATGAATGGGTTTATGTAGGCTTTGCAGTGAGGTGCTGCACATCGAACAGGACCACTCTCGCCAAAATCTACTACCTAATTCCACCACCACATCCAATGTCAGCAACCACAGTAAATGACCAACATCTCTAAACCTTCAACTACATTCCCCAGATCTCTTTGCACAGTACAAATCACTTCTTTACACCTTGGGTCACCATCCTTTCACTGTTTGATTACATTTCTCACTTGGGATACTCATCCTCCCACCAACAATCAACATAGACTTGAAAGGCATGTCAGTAGTTGGTTGTAGTGATCCTTCAGGAGTGTCTCCAATGTAAGTGCAAGTAAGTTTCCAGATTGGATCTTCAGATTGGGCTTCAGACACAGTTTGATTCTTTCTTTCCTTTAGTTGAAGTTCATGGAAACAACAACCAAAAGTGCTTTGCTGACTTCCCATAACAGTCCATCCCTTTTTTGAGTAACACAGCTGATTCTCTTTTGTCTTCAGTTGGTGCAATTTCATTTACATCTTAACCCCACCCAACGCTCAAGTTCATTTTATATATTGGCTCTACAATATTGACTCCTGCCCCTCAACAGTGAGACATAATGGAGAAAATGAGCTCCATACTACATTACTCACAATTCACATTTTCAATTTGAAGACCTGTCCACTCCAGTGTAAGAGCCCACAAAGGCACTATGAACTGTTGTAGAGTGACCAATCATAAACATAGGAGAACACAAATTGAAATACTTCACCTGTATAAGCTCCTCAGCAAGATCTAGAGCTAGGGGCTGAACCATGAGTGCCAAAGGCATCCCTGATGTGCTAAGCAAATCTCCAGAGCAGGGTATCTGCAGACAAATCTATCTCATTACAGAAGCTTGTGGACAACACTCATCACCTAACAGCCCCCATCATTACTCAATCAGCAACATGCAAGAGAAAACTTATAGCAATTAGAGGGATAGGCATGTCAATTGTACCGTGTTCAATGTGCACCGCATCATCCTGGGGCTGCAGTTTCCCATGTCTCTAACAACAAAGCTACTGGTAGCAGACTGGAAACAATATACAGCAGGCATTTCAGAGATGTGTTCAAAGCCACAAATATAGCCTCAACTGGCCTTTCTAGAACATTGTGTACTTTATGACAAGCAATGACATATGATGAAAAACAAGACATAATGATGCTGATGTGGGACTCCAGAAAAGGTGACAGTTCAAGCAGATCTGCAGAGTAGAGAAGATACATCAACTATCTATGTGGGACTCCAGAAACATGACAGTTCATAGAGATCTGCATGGTAACAAAAAGTGAACTGACTGTACCGGAGGCACATTGCTTTGGTTCTCCACACGAGTCACATAGGTGACTGACATTGTTGTTGATTGAGGCCGTGGAATCTGATTTGGGTCAATTCGAGAAGTTGCAGATCCTGGTTGATTACCTGCTGGGGAGCCTGGCTGTGACATACCTTGAATCCCAGGAGCTACATTTCCAGGGACATGAGGCTGCCCACCTGGATGCATTTGCTGAGGAGGACCACCTGGGATAGGTGGCATAGAGGCCTGGGGAAAAATAAGGGGGTTAACTGACCTCAGATGAGAAAAACATGACAATGACAAGAAAACAGTCATTCTGACATGATATTGAACTGGTAGTCCAAATGGCATACTGAAAACAAAATTAGACAAAAGCAACAACAAAGACACATGCACACATAAAGAGTATGAAACTATTCTCAGAAGGCTCTACATCTTTTATGGCCATGGACCCACAGTCAGTTGGACAGGACAAGAAGAGTTGAGGAATAGCAATGTAGGGAGGGAAGCAAAATACCATATCCTCAACAGGCCCTAAAACCCACATGGCATTCATGCATTGAGAGTGAGAGTGAGATACAAGAGAGTAGGCCTTGTGAGAGAGAGAAAGGAGGGGGGCTGTGGATGCAAAGCTTAGAGATTAACATCCTTAGAGCCACAACAAGATGTTTAGAATTAGCACTCACATTAGGAGGTGGTGCACTGTAACCATCTGCATACACACGCCTCTGCCCAGGCTGCCATGTTGGAGGAGCTGAGTAAGGTGAGGCACTGGAAGGCTGAGCTGGCACTGAGAAGTTTGGAGGAGGAGGAGGGCCACTTGAGGACTCGAAAGTTGTCTGTCCTCCAACTGACATACCTCCCAAGTGTTGGGCTAGCGAAGGCACTTGTGAAGGTGGCTGCATATATGGTGAGGATCCCTGGCTTGCAATTTGGTTAGTGAACTGGGAGCGTGGAGGACCCATTCCTGGTCTAACTTGCTGAGAGAATTGTTGTGGAAATGACCCCACTGGTGGTCCTTGTGGAGGTCCTTGCGGAGGTCCTTGAGGAGGGCCTTGTGAGAACAAACTGCTTCCTGTTGGGGGGCCTGGTGCTGGCTTTGATGGCTGAGATGATGGCAGAGACAAATGTGGCTGAGAGAATGCTGGTCTGCCAGATGGACCACTGGTAGGGGCATATACACCAGGGGCTGCACCTGGAGGGGGCCCATGAGAACCTACAAAGGGCATATTTGTGTGAGGTGAAATGATTCAAGCAATGAGATACCATTTCATGAAAACTGATATGAGATCCATGGCAAGCAGGCCACTTACAAATAGTAATACACTACATATCAATTCTTTTTACATCAGATGCTGGGACAGCACGTCAAAAGCAGTGGGACAGGCAGGGACTGTTGTATTTGAAAACAACAAAGAACACTGCAGCACTGAAGATCCCAAACCACTCCTGCATATCTTAGAACTGACAAAGACCTCCATCAAAGCAAGAAGACTGTGTGTACTCAACAGCACCCAGTCTTCACATAAAGGAGTACACCATTTTCCTGATACCAACGAGACAAAGTAGTGCAGTTGCCAAAGAACCTAGCAGTCACCTGTGAAATTACACTTCTTGCTCAGCAGTTTGTTGGAAATCTCATCAGTCCAAACCTCAAGAAATGCAAGTTCCTCAAATTAAGCTGCAAATTTGCAGTCAACAAGGGCAACTGGCTGGCTCAGTGGCAGTTGTTAGAGCTTCTGCTCTCTCTGGCTCAAATAGAATCAAATAACTGACAATTTGTTCTGAGCCCAGCCCAACTTGTAAAAGGGCCTGTTTCCATGACAGACCCAGAGAGCTGAAGCCTCTAAAGTCAGTTTTATTGGCCCAAAGAGCAGAATGTGGGCAAGCTATCAGCCAAGGTGGCAAGAAGAAACTGACTTATCTGTTATCAAAGAGCTCTCTGTCCTCAATTTCTGTGCTTGCCTCCCAAAAACAACATCTTCATAAGTGCTAAAGAACTTCTCTATAATAAGTCAACCTGAATAGAGATGATCCAATAGTAAGGAGCCCAACAACCTACAAGTGAACAGGAAAGGAGGAAATCCAACCCTTAAGAGAAAAGGGAAAAACTGAGGAGCAGTTTGAAACCAGTGACAGTCACATGTGTTCAACGACCTTCACCAATATCATGCATGGTAGTGGCCAGCTACCATCACATCCCCACTAACTTCATCAGCTCCAGCAGTGGTGGAGAGCAATGTCAAACATTAACATCCTGAGCTTCAGCCACAGCATTGGCAGCAATAGGAATACTCGGCAATGATGCTCCCTAGGTCAAGAAAACCTTAAAAGAGAAGGAGATCATGAAGGACAACAAGAAGAAAGAGCAACTACAAAAGAAAGAACAAAAGAACAAAAAAAAAACAAGGGAAAAAAAGGAAGACAGGAGAGAAACAAGGTTGAGAATGTTTAGAGTCTGATCTTTTGAGGACATATGGTGCATATCTCAGTCAGTAACCCACAACTTCAGTTTTAGAGTTTCCTGTTTTTGAATTAAACCCTTCAAGCTCCTAACATGCAGGGGAAAAATACTGCTCAACAAACCCCAGGAGGGTTAAGGAAAGATTATAAGAACTTGAGCTGGGAAATCCAAATTAGTCAAATCTCCAAACTCCCTGAATGTGACAAAAATTTCTCTTCAATCAGAGCTTTACTGCGGCTGAGTTGTCTGATAAGTAGGCTTGTCAGACATCAGGTATGTACAGTAACAATACAATCTCCCATGAAAAATGGACAAGCAAATTTGATCCTTCAACCTGTCTTTCTGTTTGTAAGCTTGCATCCTAAAATCTGAAACAGAATCCGAATCCCAGATGTTCATTGGTGGACTATATTGATATGTGTCAAGCAGGTATGACCACTGGTCTCAATACTAGCAGCTAATTGCAAGAAAGCGTCATTATTAGAGGAGAACACTGAGTCTTTTCTGTAGAACATTACTAACCTGGAGGTGGGCCTGGTGGTCCTCGTGCCATGGTGGATGCTGGTGGAGGTCGGAATGCCATGCCAAGTTGGGGAGTTGCAGCTCCATAGTTATGTCCCGAACCTGGAGGACCTGCATTAGGAGGAGCTGCAAAGGTTGAACCTCCTGCTCCACTTGAAGACTGAGCACCTCCAGCTCCAGAAAATTGAGCAGCACCAGAGAACTGTGGAGGAGGAGCTACAGAGCCACCCTGCAAAGGTCCCCCAATTTGAGGAAGTCTAGCAAATTGTGGCGGAGGACCTCTTGCATTTCCTGGTGGATGCTGCATTTCCTGATAGGGTTTCATAGGTGGGACAGCAGCATACACTTGAGCTCCAGGGAGGGCTGACCATTCTCCCTCTCTCCCCATGTGTGCAAAAGTGAATGAAAGCCTCCAAGGCGGCTACTCAGTCAATTGTGATTTTCTAGCAGAATGTGCTGCTTCAGCTGCTCATTGGACACCAAGCATAAAAAGGAATCCAAGCTCTGTTTTCGAAGATTGGTAATTTGTTGTCCCTGGTTGATGTAATTTTGCTGATGGAGCTTTGAGAACAAAAATTGCCAGATCTACTTACTGTCTTGAGACCTGATCCGTCTCCTTGATTCCCAACCCTGCCATTCAGCAAGCTCACTCACTCATTCATTCTTCCTACATTAAGGAAAAAAGGAATAAAGACAAAAACAGGAATACAGCACAGAAGTCCAAGACAATTAGAAGCTCGAAGACAAAGAACCAGTGCAGCAAGAGAGTACAATAGATCCTTGAAACCCCAAAAACAAAAGAGTCTCTCAAATATAGATTGTCGGCAAGAAGATCCCACGGACCATGCTCACCAAAAAACGCTTCTCCGGAGACACATTACGAAACCATCGCCCCAAGCGCTACAATAAGAAAACGGAGCCCGCCAAACATACACAGACCAAAAACGCAATACAGCAGGAAATTCAGTCACATCCACCAAGAGAGAGAAGAAGAAAAGAGGAAAATGGAGAAAGCGAAGACCAACCTATTATTTCAAGCACGAGGGATTCGCAATCCGATCTGCAACAAAGTAGTTGTGAGCTCCGAAATCCTCGACGTCGCTGCTTGTCCCAAGTACTTACAATCTATTTACCTGCAGAAAAAGAAGTATACTGCGCGGGATAGCTTCAAATTTTGCGGAGGTGAGAGAGGTCAGGAATTGGTGAAGTGAGGACGAAAGAGACAACGTCGTAGGAGACGCGAGGAGAATGGCGATTGCAAGAGCTAGAGAAGAGATGTGGTGAGGATGAGCACCAAACCCTAAAAAGCTTCCAACGAGAGTATTTACAGTCTTGAGCGCAAGAGCTGGTGTTTTGCGGGTGGACGAAGGGGTATATGTATGCAGTATATGTACACTCTGAGTATATATCGAACCAAACTCTACGTAGGTATTGTAATTCTGAGTAGTATATACGTATATACTGAGGCAAAACCAAGCACTAAACCCTAAAAGGCTCTGAGAGAGAGAGAGTGTTGCGCCTTGAGCACAACGCTAGTGTATTTCAGGGGTGCGAGAAAGCGTATATGTCACCGTATATGTACATTCTGAGTATATATATTGAATCAAACTCGCCATAGGTAAGTAATTTTGAGTATATACTGAGATGATTCCATGAGTACCTATGCCAGAATCCGTCACCCTTGCCAATTCCGCGTATGAGAATCAACCCAGTTCAATTTTGCTTTGGAAAACAACTTGAAATTATGCATAATGAATATAATTGTACCTAGTCAATTTATATTTTAATTTTTTTTGGGAGAAAATTTTAGAGGGACAGATCTTCATGCTTTTTCTTTCCATTTTTTAAATTTTACTTTAGTGGCAATTTTTTTTCCTTTTTTCGAGTTTTTTTTAACCTTCTTTTTTTTCCTTAAGATGTTAAGTTTTAAGATGTTTCTATGAGCCATAAATTAATATAAATTACAATTTTAATGTAATGTATGCCACAATAAATGTTACATATTGTACATTCTAATGAATGAAATCAAAAAGTTTATCTAAGACATGTGTCATGAGTGACAACTTTTTGTGTGAAAAACACCACATTCTCTTGTAGTGCATAGAAAATTTTAAAACATTACATTAGTAATTATGATTGAAAGTCATCACATAAGATAAATGATTTGTGTTCATTTTTATGTTTTGTTCATGATGTTTACTTTGTGCTTGTAACATTGATTGAAGCATGAATATATGCAAACATTTGTTCTTCTATGATTGAAATTTCAATCATGCATTGCTTTAACATCATCTTCTTGATCTTTTTGCAAAAGATTGGAACATTAACACTACCAAATGTAGTCAGAATAAGCAATGTGCAAAATAAGGTTAATAATTTTTAACAAAAACAAAGAAAACAACCCATTAAAAAAAACCAATGCTACATGATTGCACCAATGTGATGGTTGTAATTTTCATAGTTTAAGTATGTTCATTATTAACAACAGGCATTGAAACAACAACAATATGAGGAACAAAAACAATTTATTATAAGTTCAAAGTAAGCCACAACAACACTTGTAGTTATACAAAACAAAGAGCTCACAAATCAAGAAAGTTTATTCATTCATCTCAAATTTTGGTTTTATCAACTATTCAGGATTTTGGGAATGACATGGAAAAGCATTGGAGAAAATCATTACGTACCGAATCTTGTTTGGTGGCATTGTAAAACATTGGTTATAACATTGACAATTCAATAATAGCACAATTATTACAACAATGACATAAAAACCAAGTTGCCCAACTATGAGCATACCATGCATAAATTTTTTGTGTTTGTTATATTTATATTTGCTTATTAAATTGCGAAAACTAGTTTTATTTTGGAGGGGGGTAAGTTGTGTAGTCCCAGAAAATGAGGTTATAGGATTTCTACTAAGGAGTTTACATCTTCAACGAATTTATTGATATGAAAGGTTAATGTTAGTGGTGCAACAATAACACCAACGATTCAACGATCACAAATTATAAATTTTAACTTAAACATGGTTTGATGCCACCAAGGCCAAACAATAAGCTATCAAGCAAATAGATGTTTTTTTTTTTTTTTTTTAGTTTTTTTTTTTTAATTTTTTAAAATTTTTTTTAAATTTTTTTTTTTTTTTTTTTTAAAAAATTTTTTTTTTTTTTTTTTTTTTTTTTTTAATAAAAAAAACAAAAAA
>Ga0116227_10007715_pt1 | contig 20813 bp, 24 predicted proteins | sample S1TSphgellanicum_FD_89693 | JGI IMG/M metagenome (GOLD analysis project Ga0116227, IMG submission 89693) | Host-associated microbial communities from peat moss isolated from Minnesota, USA - S1T2_Fb - Sphagnum magellanicum MG | ecosystem: Host-associated > Plants > Peat moss > Unclassified...
CCGTGCGATCAAACGCGCGCTCAGCGCATCGAACGCTCCGAATTGAATGACCGGATGCTCCGTCGCAAGCACGTCGCGAAAGGTACGTTTGGAAATGGACGCCTCGCCTTCCGCAATCTGTTTTGGTCAAATATAGTATGTAGCAAAACGATACGCAAGCCGGGATCAACCTCTAGGTGCGAATCGCCAATTCGATCCAACGCGAGAAACGAGCGCCGTTTGAGAGCTTTTCATAACCCGGCGGACTCGGCTGGAGCCGTTGCAAAATAGTATGATCTCATATAACGTATGACCAAGTGCAGCGACCGAGTACACTTTTCGAAAAGCTCTGGCGTCGCCATATCGTGGCCGACCTCGGCGACGGCTTTGCGCTGCTTTACGTCGATCGTCATCTCCTCAACGATCTCGCGGCGCGCGCGTTTCTCACGCTGGACGACCGCAAGCTCGGCGTGCGTCGTGCCGATCTGACGTTCGGCACGCCCGATCATACGGTCGCGACGCTTGCGAACGCGAGCGCGTCGCGCGAAGATGCGAACCCCTACGTCGTGAATTTTCGCCAAGGTGCGCGCAAGCACGGTATCAAGCTCTTCGATATCGGCGAAGCGGAGCACGGGATCATCCATGTGATCGCAGCCGAACTCGGTCTCGCGCTACCGGGCGCTACGATCGCGTGCGGCGATAGCCATACGTGTACGCTCGGCGCGTTCGGCGCGCTCGCATGGGGCATCGGTCAATCGGAATTGGTCCACGTCCTCGCCACGCAGACGAGCGTGCAGCGCAAACCCGCGGCGATGCGCGTAACGCTGGTCGGCGACGTGCCGGCGTACGTCGAGCCGAAGGACATCATCTTGTACCTGATCGGACGCCTCGGCGTCGCCGGCGCGGCGGGCTACGCGCTTGAATTCGCGGGACCGGTCGTCGAGCGCATGTCGATGGAGGCCCGTTTTACCGTCTGCAACATGGCGATCGAGCTCGGCGCGAAGTTCGGCTTAATCGCGCCCGACGAAACGACGTTCGCGTATCTGCGCGGCCGTGCGTACGCGCCGTTGGGCGCGCTGTGGGAGGCGGCCGAACGTGACTGGCGCGCGCTCGTCTCGGACGATGGTGCGCTCTTCGATGCGGAGTGGGTCGTCGACGTATCTGCGATCGAACCGCAGATCACATGGGGCACGAGCCCGGAACACGTGATTGGCGTCGGCGGCACGATCCCCGAAGCGGAAGAGTTGCTTGCTGGCGAAGCCGCCGCCCCGCGACGCCGTGCCCTCGAGTACATCGGGCTTGCGGGCGGCGACGCAATCGCCGGTACGGCGATCGACATGGTGTTCATCGGATCGTGTACGAACAGTCGCATCTCGGATTTGCGTAGCGCCGCGGCGATCGCTCGCGGGCGACACGTGGCGGACGGCGTAACAGCCTGGGTCGTGCCCGGTTCGCAGGTCGTCAAGGACGAAGCGGAACGCGAGGGTCTCGATCGCATTTTCGAAGACGCCGGCTTCAAGTGGGGCAGCCCCGGTTGTTCGATGTGCGCGGGCGCGGGCGACCAGATGGCGGAGATCGCCGCGCCGAAAACGCGTATCGTGTCGACGACCAATCGCAATTTCGTCGGCCGGCAGGGTCCGGGCACGCGCACGCATCTCGCGAGCCCGGCCATGGCCGTCGCGGCAGCGATCGCCGGCCGCATTTGCGACGTGCGCGAGTTAGTCGAACGGCATGCCTGAACCGTTCGTGGCGATTCGCGGGGCGGCCGCGCCCCTGTTGCGGCCCAACGTCGATACGGATACGATCTCGCCGGGGTCGCGTCCGGCGGGGCGCGGCGAGCGAGCAACATTCAACGAGAAAGGCTCGTCGACGCTCGCGGCCGATCTGTTCGCCGGCTGGCGCTACGATGAAAACGGTGACGACGTTCCCGAATTCGTTCTGAATAAGCCGGAGTTTCGCGACGCGAAGATCCTCCTCGCCGGCCGCAATTTCGGCTGCGGCAGTTCGCGCGAATCCGCGGTGTGGATGTTGAGAGAGTGGGGCCTGCGCTGCATCGTCGCGCCGAGTTTCGGCGAGATTTTCTACGGCAGTTGCTTCAAGAACGGCGTCCTGCCCGTGCAACTCGACGAGGACGCCGTCGCGATGCTGGCCGCGGAAGCCGCACCGGGCGCGCCGCGGGCGATCTTCGAAGTCGACCTCGCGCGGGCCGAGATCCGCGCGCCGTCCGGCACGATCCTGCGGTTCGAGCTCCCGAAAATTCGGCGCGACGCGCTGCTCGGCGGATTGGACGAGATCGATCAGACACTCGAACGGGTCGCCGAGATCGCCGCGTTCGAAGCGCGCGCCGGCACTGCTTGGCCGTGGCTTTACGGTAAGGGTGCGCGATGAGATCGCGTGAGAACGGCGCGGCGGACGTATCGGTGGAGTCGCTGCGCGACCACGGTCACGCCGCAAACCTCGGTTCGCTCGAGGGCGGTGCCGCCTTCTTCTTGCGCGCCGCGCACGACGCGTCCGCGCAAGCGTTCGCGGCCCGGACCGCGCATCTCGACGTCGGCGCGGGCGAATACGCGTCGTTGACCGTCATCGAGGCGAATCCCGGGATCACACAGGGCCGGCTCGGTCTTGCGACCGGTCGTCATATGTCGACGCTGACGCCGATTTTGCGCCGCCTCGAACACAAAGGGCTGATCGTGCGGAACGCAGTGGCCGCCGACCGGCGCAGTTTCGCCCTCTCGCTCACGCCGCTCGGAATGGAGCGCCTGCACGAGATCGCTTTGATTGCGAGCGAGCACGAACGCGAATTGGATCGGATCATCGGGGGCGGGCGCAAGCCCGAATTCGTGCGAATCCTGCGGCGCATCCGAGCGCTGTTGCCGTGATAGGAGAACGACCTTGCCGCTGGTCCCGTCATGCTGCAGCCCGTTCCGACTCAATCATACGTCCCACTCAAATACCAAGCCCCCCGTTCGCTGACGATGCGGCAGAGCGCGCCGTCGTCGAGGAGCACGTCGTACGCGTCGTTTTGGATCGGGCGGCCCGCCGTGTCGAGCGCTTCGGCCCACCACGCTTCGTCGACGCGCCACGGGCCCGCGACGTCGAGCACCGCGCGGCCGCCGACGAACGCGGGCCGGCCGCCACGCAAGCGCACCTCGACGGCGCGCGGCGCGAGCACGCGATACGCGAGCGTGCCCGTCTCGGCGTCGCGTTCGGCGCCCGCCGCGAGCGCGGCGCGCGTCGTGCGCGACACCCCTTCGCCTGTAAAGGGAAGATACGCGACGCGCGCTTCGTAGCGGTTGCCGGCCGCGACGTGCGCGCGCCGCGCCGCGTGCGGTCCGAGCGCGGCTTCGAGACGCGCGAGCGCGATGCCGACGATCTCGGGATCGGGATCGCGCCCCGCAAAGAGCGAGAGTTCCGCGCCGCCTTCTTCGAGGCGTTCCGCCGTAAGCCGTAAGCCGGTCACGGGCGAACGCAGCGTGACGCCTTCGAGCCGCGTCCGGACGAGATCGAAGATCGTCGTGGTTTGCGACGTAGGTTGCGCGAGCGTCGTCGCGAGTGCGATCCGTTCGCCGTCCTCGCATTCCAGCTCCAGCCGCACCGCCGCACAGCGCTTGCCGGCGAACGCGAGGTCTTCGGCGACGCGCGCGACGAGCGTGCGCAGCGCGAAGAGCAACTGATCCTCGCGTTCCGCCGTCCCTTCGCCGAAGAGCGACCGGTCGACGATCGTGCGCCGCGGCCGCGGCACGATCGGTTCGTCGTCCGCGCCGCCCGCGAGCGCGTGCCAGCGTGCGGCGTCCGGTCCGAAGCGGCGCACGAACGGGCCGTGCGGCAAGGCCGCGAGCGTGCGCAAGTTCGTGACGCCGAAGAGGTGCAGCCGTTCGATCGTCGCCGTCTCGAGATCGAGAAAACGCAGCGGCAGCGGCGCGAGGAAGGTGCGTTCGTCGCCCGTGCGCACGATCGTGCCGTCGCGCACGCGCGCGGCCGTGCGCGCGGTGAATTTGTTCGGCGCGATCGCGACGTGGAGCGGCAACGTGGCGAGGTCGACGTCGCCGGCGAACGCGTCGCGCACGCTCGCGAGCCAGCGTTCTTCGTCGCCCGAGATGCCGCGCATCTCGAGGAACGCGACGCCGTCGCCCGCGTCTTCGACCAGCGGCGAGGCGGCATCGAGCGCGTCGAGCGCGCGCTCCCAGAGCGCGCGGCAGCGCGCGGGATCGTCGCACGCGATCGCGGCTTCGCGCGCGGCGGCGGCGGCCTGCACGAGCGTCATGCCGGTTCGCGCGCCGAGCTCGTAGGCAGCCTCGTCGAGCGCGATCGCGTGGCCGCGTTCGAGCCGGTCGGCGACGATGAGCGGCCGATCGCGCAGCGCCGGCGCGGCGAGCCGCGCGACCGCGACGCGATACGCCGGGACGAGCGCGCAGACGACGGGCACGGTGCGCTTACGACGTGATGCGCAGCGGAACGAGGAGTGCGCGGATCACGAGCCAGAGCAACCCCGCCATGCCGAGCCAGAAGACGGCGCGTGCGAGGAACGCGTTCTTCATAACGCGACCCGCTCGCGCAGACGCGCGGCGACGATCGCCGGGGCGTCGGCGAGGATGCGTTCGCGCAGCGTGCCGAGCGGTGCGCCGTCGCGTTCGAAGGTCGTGCAGCCGAAGCGCGCGTGCTTGCCGGGCGCCGCGCGTTTATGCTTTAGGACTGAAGCATCGACTTCGATTCCGGCGAGCGCGGAAAAGAGGCCGTCGCCGCCGGACCAGCGCACGTGCGAGGCCTGCAAGCGTATGCGCAGCGACGCGAAGTAACGCAACTCGTCGGACGCGCCCGACCCGAGCGCGACGAGCAGCGCGTTCGCGCGGTGCGTCAGGCTTGCGAGCCGCGTCCAGGCCTGCGCGCGCAGCGCGACCGTCGGGATCACGACGACGCCGAAGGCGGCGGCCCGCATGAGGATGTCGGCGGCCCGGGCGACCCCCGCCGCGTCGTTCGCGGAGACGACCAGGAGCCGGTCGAGATCGACGCCGGCAGCGGCGAGGGCCGGCGGGTAGAAGGCGCCCTCGGGGCCGCCGGGCAGCTCGATCAGCGCGCCGAGACCGCCTCCGGCCGTTGCCGTGGCCAGGAGCCGGGCGGCCACGGCCGAGCGTCCCGAGCCCGGCGGCCCTTCGAGCGTCGCGACGATTCCACGGGGAAATCCGCCGCCGAGCGCGGCGTCGAGCTGCCGCAGGCCGCTCCGCACGACGGCCTCTTCAGCGAGGGCGAACGCCTCGGGAGAGGCGCCCCGATGCCCCGCCGACAAGGCGGCCCGAAGCCCGTCGAGGGTCGCGCGGCGCTGGTCGAGCGGAGTGAGGGAAGCCATGGGAGGCCCATGGTAATCGAACATATGTTCGATGTCAAACGGGTTGCCTGGGAGAAACGGCGGCCGCGCGAAATATCGCCTCGACGGCACGAATCGCTCGGGCCGTGTCGACGGAGGGACGTTGGGGCCGATTCGCGTTGCATGGGCCGCATGCTCGTCGGTGTTGGCGTTCGCGCTCGGCGTCGGAACGGCGGCCGCGCAGTCGTCGGACGTTCCGGCAACGTTTGCCTTCGTTCCCTACGCCGCGTCGTTCTCGCTCGAAACCAAGCAGTCCGACATCGTCGATCCGCTCGTCTTCGTGATCTCGCCTCACGCGCCGCCCGGCACCGGGCTCCTCGGCATCGCGCATCTGCCGGGCATCCGTAACGCGCGCATGGCCGACGATCCGATGCAGCCCGCGCTCGACGCGAACGGGAAGCCGCTGGGCTTCGATCTCCAACACTGGTTCGCGGCGACCGGCATCGCCGAACTCGTGCCGGACGGCGGCCGCGCGCGAATCACCACGCGGTTCACGAACCTCGTTCCGAACGGCCGCTACAGTCTGTTCGTAACGCGTAACGACGCGCACGCGGCTGCGGGCATCGTCGCGCCGCTCGACGGCAACGGCCGCGCGAATTCGTTTGCCGCCGGCCCCGACGGAACGGGCGGCATCACGCTCATCTCACCGTTCGCACTCGCACGCCCGAACGCGATCCTCCTGGTATTTCATAGCGATCACGTGGATCACGGCGTCGCGCGCGGCGAACTCGGCATCTACGCGCACGTGCAACTGGCGGCACCGGTTCCGTAAATTTACGGAAGCGCGAACCCGGTCAGCGCTTGACGATGCCGTGCTGCGATTCGTCCGTGATGACGTGTACTACGTTGCCTTGCGAACTGAGGTCCCACGCGTGCGTTCATCATCCGCCCGTGCGACGGCGGACGCCGGCGCTAAAGAGAGGGGGCGGCAAGACGTGGCGGATCGCGTAGAGCACATGAGCGTCCGTTCCGACGCGGATCTTCAGTGGCGGATTACGGCTCGCGATCGCTCTCTCGACGGCCTGCGCGACGGCATCGGGGTCCGTGCCTTTTCCGATGTTGCGCTTCGACGATTCGGCCACGTGCGCGCGCCGTTTCGCGTACACGTCGATATTCGCCGCCACGCTGGACGCGTTGGTTCCTAAGCTCGTCCGAATGTAGCCCGGTTGGATCAGCGTCGTGCGGATGCCGAAGGGCTGCACCTCGTATGCAAGGCTCTCGATGTAACCTTCGAGGGCATGTTTCGAGGCGCAGTACGACGACTCGAAGGGTTCGGGGAGAAAACCCGCGATCGAGCCGATCGTGACGATCCGGCCGCTTTGCCGGGACCGCATTACGGGCAGCACGGCCCGTATCAAGCGATGGACGCCGAAGAAATTGGTTTGAAAAACCGAGAGCGCGTCGTCGGTCGTGGCCTCCTCGACCGCGCCGACCTTCGAGATGCCGGCATTGTTGACGATCGCATCGATGCGCCCGGCCGATGCGTGGACCGCAGCCACGGCGGCTTCGACGCTTTCGTCGCTCGTTACGTCCATGGCGAGCGTATCCGGATCCCGGTCGTCACCGGGCCGGCGCATCGTCGCGAACACGCGCCGGCCCGAGCGGCGCAACCGCGATACGATCGCCGCACCAATGCCGCTCGAGGCGCCGGTAACGATCACGATCCCCGGCTCGAGAACTGCATTCGGCTCGGGTCTAGTAGGCAAGTTCGCCGAAGCCTCGCGCCATTGCGGCGGCGAATATGGGCAGAAAAGCGAAGAGTATGACTTCGGCCCAGAGGAAGCGCCGAACCGCCGCGATCTCGATATCGGTTGGAACGGTGCCCGAGCGTTGCCAGCGTATATACTTTAGAGTCGGCGGAACGGAGAGGACTGCGATAAGCACGAACGTGCCGATCTTCGCCCAGAAGAACGCGTTGTGCTCGTAGTAAGCCCACCCCTTCGCGGCGAAAATCGCGCGTGTGAATCCGACGATGACGATCGCGCCGGCGAGGATTCCATACCAGAGATCGATCTGCGACGTACGCGAAATCGTCTCCGCGTCGAGCTTCGGTCGAATGAGAACGAGTTCGGCTGCGAGCACGCCGAAGAGCGCGAAGATCAAAAGATGGTGGCCGATTGCGAGCGACAAGTCAAACACGATCGCCTAACCTTTACGTAGCCGGGGAATTGTGCCGGGTGCTTCCGAAGCGAAGCTGCGACGAATCTGCACGGAGAATCGATGCCTTGCCGACGAAAACCCCGCTGAAGCGAACGAGTCTCAGAACGACGAAAGCGGAGCAGCGGAGCGCCTTACGCGAGACGATCTTGCGAACCGCTCGCCGCATCATACGCAAGCAGGGCTTCGACGGCCTCAGCATGAGGAAACTCGGCCAGGAACTCGATTGCTCACCGATGACCCTCTATTCGTTTTTCAGAGACAAGCATGCGCTGCTGGTGGTTCTCGCCCAAGAAATCTTCGAAGACCTCAGTCGCGGGGTCGGCGGTGATGACGCCGCGGATCCCTTCGTTGCGTTGCGCGACGGCTGCCGGCGTTACGTTCGCTTCGGCCTCGAAAATCCGGACGAATATCGCATCATCTTCATGACGCCTGGAGGCGTAGGCGATGGGACCATCGCGTCGCCTCAAACCCTGATCAAATACAATCGCGCCTTCGCAATCACGGTCGAACGCGTTCAGGCATGTATCGACTACGGCGTCATTCGTGGCGACGCGTTTGCAGCCGCTACTTTGCTTTGGACGTCGCTTCACGGCGTCGTGTCGATCCTCATCGCGTGCCCGACCTTCCCGTTCGGCAACGTTGAAAACTACATCGAAGAGATGATCGATTTCGCTCTCCGCGCGCTGACCTCGGAGATCATCTCGCCACTCCAATCTGTGTGACCGTTCGTACGCGTACGAGAATTATACGCGTATTCCCGGCCTTCCTGCGCGGCGCTCGGAAGACCGAAGCTCGGGGAGTGAGCCGTCCGGACTTGGCGAACTTTCAGCGAAGATGGAAAAACCGCCCGAAGCTCGGGAGATTGTCCCGCAACTTCGCGATGTGCTAGCCGTTCTGCGTGCGCACGAGCCGGAACTTCGCGCTTCGGGCGTGCGCCACGCGGCGGTTTTCGGTAGCGTCGCGCGCGGTGACGCGGTCGCGGGTTCCGATATCGACGTACTCGTCGAACTCGACCCGGCCGCCCGCGTGAGTCTTTACGAGCTCGTCGGTATCGAACTACGCCTCATCGATATTTTCGCACGGAAAGTCGACGTGGTGAGCAAGGGCGGTCTTCGACCCGATTTGGACGATTCGATCCTGGCCGACGCCGTGAGCGCATTTTAGCTTGCGGCCCTCCGATCGCTTGATTTCTCGATTCAAAGACGTCGAATTCTACGGCGAGCGTGCGAAAAATACGGTTGGCAACCGTCGGCTCGACGAGATGACGCCGGTAGAGATCGACGCTCTCTGCTACCTCGTGCTCGTCGTAAGCGAGGCCGTGGTAAAGGCTTTAGCACTCGAACCGGCTCTCGAACAGCGACACCGCGATATTCCGTGGCGAGAGATCCGCGCGATCGGCAATCGGCTGCGCCACGCGTATGCGTCGGTCGATTTTCAGGTCGTTCACCAGGTCGTCGAGAACGGTCATATCGATCAACTGCTTGCAGTCGCGCGAGCCGAGTTGGCGCGGTCTGCGGATTGAGGCTGCGGTGCCGCCGTTATTCGACGCGTTCCTCGATCGAGATTTCGTGCCAGAGGAACGCGGCCCAATCTTCGGGCGTGTTCGTGTTCGATTTGATCACGATCCACGGGATGTAGCTCGGCTGGCGCGGCTGCCGGCGTAGCGGCATCCGGCACGCCTGGATCGTGCGCGAGCCTTTGCGCTGGTTGCACGCGTAACACGCCGCGACCAGGTTCTCCCACGTCGAACGGCCGCCGGCGCGGCGGGGCAGCACGTGGTCGACCGTCAGCGTCTTGTCGCCCTTGACGCCGCAGTACTGGCACGTGAAGTTATCCCGGAGCAGGATGTTTTTCTTCGTGAGCGCCACCGTGCGCTTTGCCCGCCGGATGAAGTACAGCATCCGGATGATCGAGGGCAAGCGCATCTCGAACGAGATCGACCGCATCGCGCCGCGGTCCGCCACGATCTCCGCCTTCCCCGCATAGACCAACCGGACGGCACGCGCGAGATTCGTGACGTTCATGGCTTCGTAGGTGAAGTTGAGGACGAGAACGTCGCTCACGCGGCCTCCTTTCGAGAAGCAAAGGTGCGAAGGGGAACGGCGCTAATTTTCGACGCAGCCGCCGGTAAACCGTTTTGGAGCGTGAGGTTGAGAACGGACGATCGAAGCCGGCGCCGCGAACGGAGGCGCCGCGACCTGGCCGTCGCCGCATTGCTGTCGCTCGTGCTGCACGTCTTGGCCGCCGCCGTTCTCACCGTTTGGCGTTCGGTCGTGCCGGCCGAAATCGACCGCCCGGAAATCGCCGATCGGCCGGGGCGCTCGACGTCGATCACCTTCGTCGCGAGCGCGCGGCCGCGGCCCACGCCTGCTCCGCAGGCGCGACGCACGGCCGCGTCCTCCGCGACGCCATACGCGCCGGCGAATGTGACGGCTCCGGCGGCATCGCGTACGATTCCGCACCCTGCCGAATCTCGAACGCATCCCGCCCATCCGAAGTCCGGATCGCGCCTCGGCCCGAGCGCCGTGCCGCGCGCGACGACGCTCGAGACGACCGTCGAACCGCAGCCGGCCGCCCCGCCTGCGGCGCCGCCGGCATCCGAAGAGGCCGCGGCGCGGCAGGCCACGGCGAAGCTCCAGTCGATGCTCGACGCGATCGCGGCCCAGGCAACTGCCGCGCCGCCGGTGCGCGCGACCTCCGACGCCGCGGTCTTGGCACACGAAGCGCGCAGCGGCTACGACGCGCTCATCGATCCCCCGGCGGATATCGTCTCTCGCGCGATCCGGATCATCGCGTTCAAGCGAACCGCGGGCTCCCCCGACAGCGTCGTCTATATCCTCAAGCACCGAAGGATTCTCGGGGTCTCGTTTTGCACGGGCTGGAGCATCGTGGCCCATCCCTTGAATGGCGGCGTTCCGCAAACGGGCTATTACGACGGGCCCTGCAACGGAGACGGGCCGTTGCCTGCGTGGGCCGACGAATTACCGAGAATCGCAGGACCCGCGGAAACGCCCGAGCCGGACGGCGAACGCAAAGCACTGACCGGTGGAGGCGTCCCGCCGCCACGGCGCGGATAAGTCAGCATGTCGACGATCGAAGAGAACCCGCCCGCAACGTCCCTCCGCGCCATCCGGCATTTCATCGGCGGCGCCTATGTCGATGGGACAAGCGGGCGGACGGGAGACGTCTACGAGCCGGCGACCGGCCGCGTCCGGGCGAGCGTAGAATTTGCCGGCCGCGACGACGTCACGCGCGCGATCGCGAGCGCGACGGCCGCGTTTCCCGGGTGGGCGCGCACGTCGCCGCTCGCCCGCGCGCGCGTGCTCATGCGCTATCGGGCGCTTCTCGAAGAGCGCGCCGACGAGATCGCGCGCGTCATCGCGAGCGAACACGGCAAGGTGATCGCGGATGCGCGCGCGTCGCTCGGGCGCGGCATCGAAGTCGTCGAATTCGCAACGGGCATCCCGCAGCTCCTCAAGGGCGATTTTTCGAGCGGCGTCGCGACGGGCGTCGACATGCACTCGCTGCGTATGCCGCTCGGCGTCGTCGCGGGCATCACGCCGTTCAATTTTCCGGAGATGGTGCCGCTGTGGATGATGCCGGTGGCTGTCGCGTGCGGGAATACGTTCGTCCTCAAGCCCTCGGAAAAAGATCCATCGGGGTCGCTGTTGCTGGCCGAACTCTTCGCCGAGGCGGGCGGGCCGCCGGGCGTCGTGAATTGCGTCGTCGGCGATAAGGAAGCCGTCGACACGCTGTTGCACGATCCGCGCGTCGTCGCGCTCAGCTTCGTCGGCTCGACGCCGATCGCGCGTTACGTCTACGCGACGGCTTCTGCGAACGGCAAGCGCGTCCAATCGATGGGCGGCGCGAAGAACCATGCCGTCGTCCTCCCCGACGCCGATCTCGCCGCGACGGCCGACGCGTTGATCGGTGCCGCGTACGGCTCGGCCGGCGAACGCTGCATGGCGATCTCCGTCGCGGTGGCGGTCGGCGATGCCACGGCGGATGCGCTGGTCGAGCAACTCGTCGCGCGTATCGCGAAACTGCGCGTCGGTGCATCGCACGATCCCGAGGCCGAGATGGGGCCGCTCGTGACGGCGGACCACCGCGCGAAGGTCGTCGGCTACATTACGACGGGCGTCGCCGAAGGCGCGTCGCTCGTCGCGGACGGGCGCGGCATCGCGGTCGACGGCTATCCGGACGGCTTCTTCGTCGGGCCGACGCTCTTCGACCGCGTGACCGCGTCGATGCGCATCTATCGCGAGGAGATCTTCGGTCCCGTGCTCTGCGTCGTGCGCGTGGCGTCGTTCGACGAAGCGCTCGACCTCGTCGACGCGCACGAGTTCGGCAACGGCACGTCGATCTTCACCCGCGACGGCGATGCCGCGCGCGAATTCGCCACGCGCGTGCAGGTCGGCATGGTCGGCGTCAACGTGCCGATCCCCGTTCCGATGGCGTTCTACGGATTCGGCGGCTTCAAGCAATCCGCGTTCGGGGACCTCAACCAATATGGCGAAGACGGCGTGCGCTTCTACACGAAAACGAAGACCGTCACGACGCGCTGGCCGAGCGGCATTCGCGCCGGTAGCGAGTTCTCGATGCCGCGTCTAACCTGACGCCGGCGCGAGCTTTTCCCAGGATAGTTTGAGCACGTGGCCGCTCGGATCGCGGCGCGTGACGACCGGTTGCGTCGAGAGCGTGAGGAGCCGGCCGTCGAAGGCTACCGCGCGCTCTTGCACCGTATCCTGCCACGTCGGATCGATCGCCACTTCGACGTGGTGGTACATGGTATCGCCGTCGAGTTCGTAGGTTCCGCAATAGGCCGATCCGTTGCGAAAGGCCGCCGCCTGCGCTGCGAGCGGCGCGGTGAGGCTCGGGCGCGGCATCGGCCGGTCGGGCGACGCGAGAACCGCGCTGAACCGGCCGTCTTCCGTGTACGTGATGCGTCCGAGCGGCTGCAAACCCCACGGCGCGATCTCGTGTCCGTCGCGATCGACGTACGTCATCGAGACGAGCGACCACGTGCCGACGAGCGGGATCACCACGGGATCTTCGACCCGTCGTATGCGAGGTAGGCGCCGCTGTGTGCGACGTCGAGCGCGTCGATCACCTTGACCATGCCGTCGGCGGATTGATCGACCGTCAGCGTCGCGCCCTTCCCGCCCATCCGGGTTCGCACCCAGCCGGGATGTAACGACAGCACGGCGACGCCGCCCAGTTCCGCCGCGAGCTTCTTCGAAAGCATGTTGAGCGCGGCCTTACTCATCCCGTAGGTGAAGTAGCCGCTCCCCGCCTGCGCGATCGAGCCGAGCACGGAGGTAATGTTTACCACCTTAGCATGCGTGGTGAGCTTCGCCCGCAGCGCCTGGGTTACGAGCAGCGGCGCAAACGTGTTGACCTTGAAGAGCTCGATCAACTCGTCTTGCGTGACGCTACCAAACTCGTTTCCCGTGGCGCCCGCGTTGTTGATCAGCAGATCGACGTGCGCCGCGCCGAGCGCCGCCGCGATCGTCGCGCCCGCGTCGGCATCGGCCACGTCGGCGCGCACGACCGTAACGTTACCGCCGCTGCTCGCAACGACCGCTTCGAGCTCTGCACTTGCCGAGGGATCGCGGGCGACGGCAAAGACGTGCGCGCCCGAGCGGCTCGCGAAACGAGAAACCAGTGCGAGTCCGAGGCCGCGGCTCGCGCCCGTGATGACGGCGTTCATGCGCTCTGTGTCCGCGAAGCCGGGCCCAAACCCTCCCGCCGCGACGTTCGGGGAGTTGCGGTTCGAAGGACGAACCACGTCACGTGGACAGCGCCTCCGCCGCGACGCCGGACCCGCCCGCATCGAACGTCGCGCCTACCGGCACGGTCACGTTGTTATTCACCGATATCGAGGGGAGCACGGCGCGCTGGGAACGCGCCCCGATCGCGATGCGGGATGCGCTCGCTCGCCACGACACGATCGTGCGCGTCCACGTCGAACGCTTCCGCGGGCACGTATTCAAGACGATCGGCGATGCGTTTTGCGTCGCCTTCGAGCGTCCCGAAGACGCCGTGCGAGCCGCCGTCGAAGTTCAGCTCGCGCTCCTCGGGGCCGACTTCAGCGACATCGGCACGCTGCCCGTTCGGATGGCTCTGCACACCGGTGCGAATCACGAGCGCGACGGCGATTATTTCGGCCCGTCCGTCAATCGGGTCGCGCGGCTGCTCGCGACGGCCCACGGCGGCCAGATTCTCGCGTCGGGCATCACCGCGGAACTCGTGCGGGATCGGCTTCCCGAGGGTTACCGGCTCACCGATCTCGGGATCCATCGGCTCAAGGATCTCGACCGTTCCGAGCACGTCTTCCAGGTCGATTCGCCCGGCCGCGCCGTCGCGTTCCCGGCCCTACGCGCCCTCGCACCGCTCGGCAACAATCTCCCGACTCCGCTCTCCTCGTTCGTCGGGCGCGAGCGCGAGGTCGCGGAACTCAGCGCGCTCCTCGAACGGCATCGGCTCGTCTCGATCGTCGGTTCCGGCGGCATCGGGAAGACGCGCACGTCGGCGGAGGTCGCGACGCTGCAGCTCGAGCGCTTCCCGGCCGGCGTTTGGTTCGTCGAGATTGCGCCGCTGACCGACGGCGCGCTGATTCCCGCAACGATCGCCGCGTCGGTCGGCGTCGAGCTCGCACCGGACGAAGCCCCGGCGAGCGCCCTCGCCGGGGCGCTCGGAGAGAAACACCTGTTGCTCGTGCTCGACAATTGCGAGCATCTGATCGACGACGTAGCGCACGTGGCGGCGTCGCTTACCCGCGCGTGCCCGAAGGTGTCGATTCTCGCGACGTCGCGCCAGCCGATCGGCATCGCGGGCGAACGCCTCTATCGCATGCCGACGCTGTCCTTTCCGGCACCGGCGGACGCGGTGACGGCAGCTTCCGCCATGAACTACGAGTCGATCCGCCTCTTCGTGCAGCGGGCCGAAGCGCTCGATTCCCGTTTTGCCTTGACGGACGCGACGGCACCCGTCATCGCGGAGATTTGCCGCCGGCTCGACGGCATCGCGCTTGCGATCGAACTCGCGTCCGCTCGCGTTCGGGTCCTCGCGCCCGCCCAATTGCGAGATCGCCTCGACAAGCGCTTGAAGATCCTCACGAGCGCCGACACGGCGTTGTCGCCGCGACAGCGGACGCTCCGCGCGCTCATCGATTGGAGTTTCGATCTTCTCGGTCCGGCGGAACGAGCGTTGTTCTGCCGGCTCGGCATCTTCGCCGACAGCTTCACGCTCGAGGCGGCCGCCGCCGTTTGCTCGAGCGACGGGCAGGACGAATTCGACGTGCTCGATCTGCTGACGTCGCTCGTCGACAAATCGCTCGTCATCGCCGACGTCGATCGCGAACCGGCCCGCTATCGCATGCTCGAATCGATGCGCGAGTACGCGCTGACGCGACTCGACGAGTCCGGCCCGCGAGCGGCGGTTGCGAGCCGTCACGCGGCCTATTATGCCGAGCTCGCGGAGGCATCCGAACGCGAATACGATCGTACGTATAGCGATGCACCGTTATTCGCGCTCGATGCGGAACTCGATAACGTGCGAGCCGCGCTCGCATGGGCGTTCGACGGCGGCGATGCGTCGGTCGGTAGGCAGCTGTTGGGAGCGACTCGCCTCTTCTGGCCGCGCTGGGGCGCGGGACCCGAAGGCATCGAACGTAGCTCGCGGGCAGCGGCAGCCGATGGGATCGACGCACGCGCCGCCGCGCGACTCTGGAGCGTCGTGTCGTATCTCACCTACAAGGGCGGGCGGCCCGTCGCGGCTCTCGACGCGGCCGAACGCGCCGTATCTGCAGCGCGCGCGTCGGGAGACGCGCGTTTGGACTTCGATGCGATGCTCTGCCGCGCCATGCCGCTGCTGTTCGTCGGGCGGATCGACGATGCCGAAGCGGACCTGCGCGCCGCGGAGCGCATCGTCGAAAGCGAGCCCTCCGCCGCCGAAACGGTGCGCCTACTCGAAGTCCGCGGCGCCGCCAAGGCGTGGCGGCACGAATACGACGATGCCGGCGCCGCGTTCGCGAAGCTCGAGCGGATCCATCGCGCGAACGGCAACGTGGAAGGCGAGGTGCGCGCGGGCGTCAACCTCGCGGAGTGCCGGTACGCGAGCGGCCGGACGGAGGACGCGATCGCCGTCGTGCGCGCGGTCCTGCCCAACGCCGAAACGCTGGGCCGCTATTGGCATGCGTTCGTCCTCGGAAATTTGGCCGGCTATCTCATTTCGAGTGCGGATATGGCCGCGGCGAGCGCGACGGCGCGCGACGCAATCCGGCTCTCGATAAGCGATGCCGATTCGCCGATCGTTACGAACGCTCTCGAACATTATGCGCTCACGCTCGCACTCGACGGCGATTTGGAACGCGCCGCGCGGCTCGTAGGATATTGCGACGCGACCAAGGCAACGAACGGCTGGGCCCGGCAGCACACGGAGCAGGTCACGCACGATCGGCTCGTCGCGCTTCTCGAAGCACGCTACCCCGCGGAGGAATTGCGCCGGTTGCGCGCCGCGGGAGCCCTCCTTTCGCCCACGATCGCGGTCGAGACGGCGCTGCGGGCCGGCGGTGACCGGTGACGGTGCGTTCGCTCTGCGTGTTCGCCGGGCCGTCGCTGCCGCCGGCGGATCGCATCGCGAGGCGCGGGCTCGCGTATGCCCCTCCGGCCGCTCGCGGCGACGTCGCGGCGGCATCCGGCCGATTCGATGCAATCCTCTTGATCGACGGCGTGTTCCATCACGCTCTCGCGCCTTCGCCCCGCGAAGTCGTCGACGCGTGCGAGCGCGTTCGGATGCTCGGAGCTTCGAGTATGGGCGCCTTACGCGCGGCGGAGTGCGCTCCCTACGGGATGCTCGGACTCGGTGCCATCGCCGGTTGGTACGCCTCCGAACGAATCGACGGCGACGACGAGGTGGCCGTCGCCATGCATCCGCGCACGCACGTCGCGTTATCGGTTCCATCGGTCAACGTCCGCTACGTCGCGTGGCTCGCGCGGCGGCGTCACATCCTATCGCGCGCGGAAGCTCGCGCGTGGACCGAGCGCGCGCGAACGCAGATCTTTTATGCGGATCGCACGTGGGAGTCGGCGCTCTCGTATGCGCCGGCAGCGCACCGAATCGCGCTCGCCGCGATCGCGAATGCCGAAGGCGACCTCAAACGCTGGGACGCCCGCTTTGCGCTTCGCCGCGCGATCCGGCTTCTCGACGACGTCGATGCTTGACCTCGCGGCCGCGCCGAAAGCGGAGGGTTCGTACGATCGCGCGGTTCCGCTCGAGCGGACCCTTGCGCTCCTTCCGGAACTCCGGCGCCGATTTGGGATCACGCGCGTCGCGGATCTGACGTATCTCGACCGCATCGGGTTGCCGGTGTACGGCAGCGTCGTGCCGCGCTCCCCGGATTTGTTGACCGTGTACAACGGGAAGGGGCTCACGCGCGAACACGCACTCGCCGGCGCCGTCATGGAGGCGGTGGAGCGGCAAGTCGCCGGCCGGCTCTCCCTCGATACCTTCGAGGCGCGCCCGAGCGACGTACCGGGCGCGCTCGATCCGCGCGAACTCGCGCTCGACGCCGCGTGGGAAGGGCGTCCGATCGCCTTGGTTCGCGGCTACGACGTGTTGCGCGATGAGGTCGCATTCGTGCCGCGCGCGGCGGTGGAATGGCCGTGCCTCGGTCCCCGCATCTTCCCGATCGTCACGACGAACGGCCTCGCGTCGGGCAATACGGTGCTCGAGGCCACGTATCACGCGTTGTTCGAACTCGTCGAACGCCACGTGTGGTCGCTCGCGCACGCGCGCGCATACCTGCGCCCGCGTGCGATTCTGGAATCGTTTGCGCGGCCGGGTGCCGGCTCGTTCGATGGCGTGATGATCGACGATCCGGTCGGAGAATCGATCGAGATGCCGACGGGCGATCCCGCGATCGACGACATCGTGGCGCGCATCGTCGCGTGCGACCTCACCGTACGGACGATCGTCATCCGCGAAGGCGTGCTGCCTCCCGTGGTATTCGCGACGATCGGCGAACCGTTCGCGTTGCAGCCGACCGCGCATTTCGGCATTGGGTGCTCGTGGTCGCCCGCGCACGCGACGCTTCGCGCGTTGACCGAAGCCGTGCAGAGCCGGCTCACCGACGTCCAGGGTGCGCGTGAAGACATTCTGTACGCGGACGATCGCCGGCCGACGCCTTTTCACAGTCACAGCCGCAGGATCGCGAAGCTTCCCAAGGGCCGGTGGCATTTCGACGGCCCCGTTTCGGGAAGCACTCGGCTCCGAGAAATCGACGATCGTTCCACGAGCGATCTCGCGCGTGACGTACGGCAATTGCTCGATGCGTTGCGCGATTCGGACGTGCGGCGGGCGATCGTCGTCGACATTTCGCCGCCCGGAATCGCCGTTGCGGTGGTGCGCGCGATCGCTCCGGATCTCGAGTCGATGATTGCCGACCGGCGCAGGGGCAGGACGATCGAGCTTATCTTAAGGAAAGCAATATAGCCCCAATCTGGAGGTTTTCATGCCGGTCGATCTCGACGCCGTCGCAACTGCTTTTGTTGAGGCCCTCGTGTCGCAGCCCGACGCGCGCAATGCGTTTTACGCGGCCATGCATCCGCGCGACGACGCGACGGGCGCCGCGGTCGTCAATCAGTACGCGCCCGGCGCGTCACCCGTCGCTGCTTCGGACATCACGGCATTGCTCGCGTTGATCGCGGAGAAGCTCAGCGCGACGAGCACCTCCGGCGGCGCTTCGATCTCTGCGAGTAATATCATCGGCGAACACGAGGGCGTGTCGGGGAACATCATGCCGGGCGATGAAGGCGGAGGCGGCAGTAGCATCGGCGATAGCGGCGCGCAGTCGAGCAACATCATCGGCCATCGCCCGGAAGACGAGGGCGAAACGGAACCGGAGTAAACGATTTAGAGCATGATGAGGCCGAGGCGCATTCCGTGCGTCACGGCCTCCGTGCGGCTCGACACGCCGAGTTTCGCAAAGATCGACGCGACGTGAAACTTCACGGTATGTTCGGAGACGGCGAGCCGCGCTGCGATCGCCTTATTCGGCGCGCCGCCCGCGAGCTCGGTAAGGACCTCGCGCTCGCGCGCGGTGAGGCGCTCGTTCGCGGGCGTTTCGCTTTCCGGTACGTGCGGTCGCGGCCCGGCAGCGTAAGAGACGAGCGCGTGGGGCTGTACGGCGACGAGGCCGGCCGCCACCGCAACGATCGCGGCCGCGATCTCGCGCGACGACGCATCGCGCGCGAGGATCGCGTGCGGTCCCCGGTCGGCGCGATCGAGTCCGGCGCCGATCCACGCCGAGCGCGGATCGTCGACGAGCGCGACGCTCGGCACGCTCACCGGCGCGCGGTCGAGATCGCGATCTTCGAGGAGCACGTCCGGCGCGAACGTCGCGACGCTCGCCGCGAGTTCGACCGGTGACGCTTCGCCCACGAGGGTCAGCCGCTTGTCGCCGCGCACGACGGCGGCGAGTCCGGCCCGCGCGAGTTCCGTCGTGGCCGAGACGAGCGTGCGGATCACGCCGCGCGCGCGTCCTCGCCGAGCGCGCGCAGGAATCGCGCCACGGCGGCGCTCGGAACCGCGAGCGCGAGTCCGCGCGCGATCATGCTGTTGATGCCGGCGACCCGGCCGGCGGCGTCCGCCAGCGGACCGCCGGAATTCCCCGGTGCCAGTCTCACGTCTGCTACAACCCAGCGGGCGTTGCAGCGGTGGACGATGCCGGCCGTCACGGCGCCCGTCACCCCGTACGGGTTGCCGACGGCGACCACGAGTTCGCCCGGGACGAGCGTTGCGGAATCTCGCACGCAGGCCGGGGCGGGGTGCGATTCGAGATCGCGCGGGAGCCGCAGCGCCGCGAGATCGCGCTCGGGATCGCGCCCGATCAGCGCGGCCCGCACCCGGCGGCCGTCGGCGAAGACGACGGTCGCGTTCCGGCTCGAGACGACGTGCGCGTTCGTGACGATCAGCCCGCGCGCGTCCCAGACCACACCCGAGCCGGCGCCGCCGGCGCGCTCGTCGTGCACGGCGACGGTCGAGTGACGGAGTGTCTGCGCTAGCGTCGCGAGACCGCCCTTCGACACGCTCGGGGTGACATGGTTCGCGTCAGTCGTCATCGTGCGGCCGCTCGCCGATCGTTACGCGCACGTCGTGGGGCGCGCCGCCGCGCAGGATGCGGAGCGTTTGCACGCTGCCGGCCGAGACCGTCCCGAGCGCGCGCTGCACGTCCTCCGAATCTTCGACGGTCGCCTCGCCGAGGGAGAGGATCACGTCGCCGAGTTGCACGCCCGCGACGTACGCGGGTCCGTCCGCGGCGACGCCCATCACGATCGCGCCCGATCGTTGGGCGATACCACGCGCGCTGCGCAGCGATTCCGGCAATTTGACGGATTGCATCGCGATGCCGAGATAACCGCGCGCGATGCGTCCGCCGCCGCTTTGCAATTGCGCGACGACGCGCTCGAGCGTCGTGACCGGAACCGTCAACGCCATGCGGCGCGAGAGGCCCCACGTATTCATGCCGGCGACGCGTCCCGTCGCGTCGACGAGCGGACCGCCGGAAAACGACGGATAGACGTTGCAATCGGGACGCAGAAAACGGTCGACGTCGCCGCCGCGCCACGTGCGCCACGGGCCGTCGAACGAGCTGACGATGCCGAAGGTCGCGGCCGTCGCGGCATCTTCGTCGCGCCCGAGCGCGAGGACGAAATGTCCGACGCCGAGCGTCGCGAGATCGGCGCGCGGCGCGGCCTGTAGCGTGGCGTCCGTGTGGAGCAGCGCGACGTCGGTCGACGGATCGCGGCCGACGAGCCGCGCTTGCGCGGTCACGCCGTTGCCGAGCAAGAGTTCGATGTCGTCCTCGCGCTCGATCGCGTGATCGACCGTCACGACGTGGTGCGCGTCCCACGCGATGCCGCTCGCATCGCGACGTGGATGCGCGTCGACGTACAGGACCGACGGGCCGATCGTCGCAACCGCGCGAGCGAGATCGGCGGACAGCGCGGCGAGGGCGCTCGAGTGCGTATCGTTCATGCGCCGAGTATGCGCCCGATCGCGCCCCGCGCGCATCGCCGATTCGGCTAGGCCTCCAATACTGTGTCACCCTTAGCTTGTCGAAGGGCGCACGGCAGCGAACACAACCGTCGAAGCGCTTCTTAGACGCCCTTCGACAAGCTCAGGGTGACACATAGCTCGTCGTGAGGGCATTTCACTCCTCACGGCAGAGCAGCAGTTTTCCGGTGGTCCGGCGCGCTTCGAGGTCTTCGTGGGCGCGCGCGGCGTCGGCGAGCGGATAGGTGTGCTCGAC
>Ga0116227_10007716_pt1 | contig 20809 bp, 21 predicted proteins | sample S1TSphgellanicum_FD_89693 | JGI IMG/M metagenome (GOLD analysis project Ga0116227, IMG submission 89693) | Host-associated microbial communities from peat moss isolated from Minnesota, USA - S1T2_Fb - Sphagnum magellanicum MG | ecosystem: Host-associated > Plants > Peat moss > Unclassified...
AAACCAAATTTACAAAACCTTAACCAAAAACATGGGCAAGGCTTTTTTTTTTTTTTTTTTTTTTTTTGGGCCCTTTGAGTACAATTTTAATTTTTTTTTATGTCAAAGAAAAGCTTCCAAACTCACCCATTTACATAAAATTTGAAGGACATGATTGGACACAATCTAGAAAAAAATAGGAATTGGAAGAGCTTGGGTGGCAACATCACCTTCAAGACAAGTGTTTTCAAGGAAACACCCAAGCTAACACCATCTTGACATTCATATTTGCATTTAACATCATAATTGATCTTCAAAAAGACCATGTTGAAGTGGAGAAAAATAAACATGAAAATGATTGACAAACTAGACATTAACGTGGGAGCATTGGGGGAAAGGAATGGCAAATACACGTGGGTGCCTCTCCACAAGCAACATGCAAAAATAAAATTGTGAATCTATTTTCCTCATTTTAGCCCTATTGCAAGAATCTAAAACCAAATAGTTATATTAGCTCAAGTTTAGGGATTGATTAGCTCAAAGTTTCCCATTCATTGGCTATAAATGAATAGTTTGTCCTTAACAATTGTGTCCTTTAGTGTGAGGACCTTAAGGAAAGATAAAAGCCAAAAGAAACAAAAAGCCATTAAAATATGGATGTGAAAAATGAAACACCCCCCAAATGGTGCTACTACAAGAGCACCATCTAAATGCATATAATTGCAAGAACATGGTCTCCAATATTAAATTCATAGGTGGAACCACACTCTAGGACCTAGGAGTTTACATGAAGCCTTTTAATAAGACTATAGCTAACACCACTAAATTAATCTCCCCTCATCAAACTCCCTTCATGATACAACAAAACATTATTATGGAAAAGGGGGGCCATTACACGATGCTCCAAATTTTTCACGAAAACAATAGGTATGATCAATATCTACACAACTCAAACATCTAAAGATAGGACTTAGCTCTAGAGGTTGTTGGAAGAACAAAATATAGTAGTGTAATCCAATGGGTGCTAGAAGGTGATTTCAATCGTGTAAACAACTAGTTGGTAGCAATTTAGGGGCTTACCATAGCATGAGAAAAACCAAGATTTTCTCATGGCATAAGGTTACTTTCAAGCTAGGGATGCAAGATGTTTGGAATGTAGATTCCTTCAACAAGCTATTAAATAAGAACTTCACATTTTATAATGGGAGGCTAGCTACACAATCAATGTTCTCCAAAATCAATTGATTATGTGTTTATGAAAGAGTAGACAAAAGAAGGGCGAAAGTGGAGACAATAGTTTCCTTAAGGAACGCCTCAAACCAATTATCATAAGGATTACTAGGGCAAAGCTCTTGACCAAGCAAACCTAATTTCTTTTTTGACATCTCACTCCTCACAAAACAAGAATGCACATGACAAACAATAAAGGCTAAGAAAAAAGCCTTAACCTTTTAAGCCCAAATCAATCCTAAACACACTTAGAAAAATGTCTTAACCAAGTGAGGAAATGCAATGCAACAATGGCCAAATCTAGAAGATAGAAAAGAAGGGAGCTCTTCCACAACCACCCTAAGAAAGTAATCCTAGCAAAAGACTACTTCTAAGTGAACCTGAATGATGAAAGAATGAAGTCAATTCTCTTGGTAGCTTAAATTCAAACTCAATGAGATGATGGAATGTGACTTTGAGGCTTTGGCTAATGTCACAAAATTAGATTTTTGGTGACACATTCTCACTCACATTCTTTCATTTTCACAAGAACCAATAGAAGAAGGGTGTAAACACACTACATAGTCCTACATTCCTTTGATACTTCAATATTAAACATTAATATTTTTTAGAAATAAAAAAAAGGGAACACACATATGTAATGTTAGTTCAAAAATGCAAAAAAAATCAAAATCCTAAAACTCAACTAAGAATGGACTTTGAATTTCAATAACACTTTTTGTAACACCCAATAAAATGCATGAATATGGACTTTTATCTTGCAATGTATGAGTCCCATGTATTTGAAACTTTGGAATATTTCATGATTAATTTTTTTAAAAGTAAAGATGCATTGAATGAATGGAATATGAATATGAATCTATTTTGTTATGAACTTTTTAAGATACAAAAAATTGCAATTATTTTACAAGTTCGTTTATAGATTAAAATGATTATTTTCTTGAACTAACAACTTTTAGGATTTAAAGAAAAATGTTTTATAACATCATGACTTGAAATTGGAAATGGAAATAAATGTTAATTCCAAATATATTGAATATGGACTTTCAAAATGGACTTTCAACAATTGTGAGTTAAACAGTTGAATCTGTTTTCACCCAAAATGCAATGATCCAAAACCTAATGAACAATTGCAAAGTATTAACAACACACTTAAAGAACTTTCCAACTTCATCATCCAATTATATGCAAACATATATAAGGCAAATCTATATGGATGAGATAGTGTTATTAGCAAGAATTGGAAGAGTGTACAAACCAAAGTGGATAACAAATTTGGTGATTGTGATAGCTAAACGACTTCAAGAATTCCTCCCTTGGATAATTTGGCCAAACCATATGGAATTTGTAAAATGGAGGAACGTCAACAATCTTTGCCTTGTTTAATAGGCAATGGTTTGGGTTGAGGAAAGTGATCATGACCTTGCCTTTCTACTTCTAGAGTTTGGGAAAGAATTTGACATAATTAACCAGTGGTTATTGTTCTTGATCCTTGAAGCTCTAATGGATAAAATGGGTATCAACATTATATTGGGGCATCACCTCCATAAAAATGGAAAACTAGGCCAACCCTTATGTCTCTCTAGGTCCATGAGACAAGGTTGCCCCCTCTCCCCATACCTATTTTGTCTTTTTATGTCTTAAGTTACTTGACAACCCAAGGTATGGTATCCAAAGTTTCTAGGAGGAACAATCATGCATGACCAATCTTTCACAAACAATACATCCTTGTATGAATGGAGTGAAAAGAAACTTAAATGCAACAAAGAAGACCCTCACCTTCTTTTGTACAATAACAAAATTTAAAGTAAATTGGGGCAAGTCTATCACAATATGGGCCTTTGAACAAAACATATTATGCAAATGGGGTCAAGAGGAGGGCCTAAAATGTATACCAAAATGCCAACTTGGTATCTACTATCTTGGGTCATTTGTTGGGTTCAAATTCCAAACATTTGCCAACTATGATAAGGTTAAGTTGATTACTTAATTTGCCAACAAGTTCTCCTTGGCAAGCATGTATTTCCATGCCAACCATGCATGCACCTTTGGGTGTGTGATTTTTTATACTATTTTCAAAATATCCCCATTTGTAAGTTGAAAAAAATAAGACTCCTCACAATGTTTTAAAACATTTTTTGTAATGTTTAATAAGTGCTTTTAATTATTTTATCTCCATTAGATTCATTTCAAATCATACTAACACATGTTTCCATAATAACACATTATTAGAAACATTGAAATGAATGTTTTAAAATTTGCAACATTAATACAATTTTTTACAATAAAACATGAAATTACACATTGGTTACAATTACTTTGGCTCATGTTAACATGACTACATTCAAACAAACAAAATCTTAGTTGTCAACCAAATGCTTATTGCTTTAATCTAGTAGACTATTGCCTATTGGAGCCCAACACCAAACATCATCACAAACTTAGCATTTTACGATTTAGTAATGGAAATTGTGAAAAAAAAATTCATTCATGATTTGTACATTTCACGCATTAATATTGAGCATTGAAAACACATTTGACATACAAATTTGTAGGAAGATGGGAAATTCATGTGACATTTTTTCATTCATAGGTTCATATTTCATTTGTTGACATATTTATTCATGTGTCAAATGTGTTTTCAATGCATGATATTCATGTGTAAAATGTTTGAACTTATGAATGAAAAAAATTTGCACAATTTTCATTATTAATTTGTTGCATACTAAATTTGTGACGATCTGCACTCACATCAAAAGCCTCATACATGACTTTTATAAGGGGAAGGGGGAAAATGAAAGAACATAAGAAAAGGTAAAATGGGAGACAATCATTTTATTAGCCAACCTAGGAGGCCTTGGGGTCTAAGACCTTGAAGTTCAAACATATTCACTCTTTACAAAACTACTTGTTAGAGGACTCATGCTTAGGGTAGTACCTTTGAAATGCTTAGTGAAATGAAGGGTGGGAAATGCCTAACCCAAAAGGATGAGGTGCATTGGAAAAACACCACCAAAATCCATCTTGCCTTTTTCAATTGAAAACTTTCAATTATCTCTTTCTAACATTTGGAATTCCATCTTAGAGGCTTGGAGGAAAGTGAAGCATGGATTGATTAAAAAAGACCCTAACAACTTTTAAAAGGAGTTTCAAAACAACCCTTCTTTGGCAACCTAGTTATCAATCACCAATCAAATAGGTTTACGATTTGGAGTTGAGTACACAATAGGTCTCCTTTTAGGACAATTTGGAACATCATTAAAAACAATCAAAACAAATGGGAATCAAACTAAAAGGGGGCAATGCATTAGACTTAAGGTAAGAACCTTACATGCCATTACTTGCAACCCAATAGCTTTGTTAAGAAGCAGAAACCATTTGAAATTTAAAACAATTTTTTAAAAAAGATTTCCCTTTTGGTATAAAGGAATACGTTATAGAAAATATCCCTTTGAAGAGTTATTAAGAATTAATAGGAGATTAATAGGAAGTATCACATTACAAACTTACCAAGCTTTGTAAGTTTGCACAAATTTCGTGTGAAATCCAATTTTCATAGGTTTGTACAAAAATCACATGAAATCCATGTATGGTTAATATGAACGATATTTATACACATTCAATATCTTAGATATTCAACTAGATGAGATATATATTTCAAATGACATACATGAATGTTCATGTTTAATAGACAAAAATCGCATAGTTTTATGCAAAATACATCACTATAATTGTATGAATCCAGTTAAAATGCAAAACATATGTATTTCACATCAAGACATCATAAGTAGAAAAAACACATCATTTATATAAAAATAACATATATTTTTTGTGCCATTTTTACATTTTGAAGCCTGCGCATTTTGCACAAACATATTTGTTTATGATTTTCACATAGATTTTATTCAAAGTTTGTGATGCAACCATTTTATTTGTCAACACTATCTCTATGATTTTTTTTCTCAATAGTTTTATGTGAATGACACCAATTTTTTTCAAGAATAAAAACCCCATTTTTCCATATTGGAAAAAGATATTTTAAAAAAAGCTTTGAACTTTTCAATTCAATAGATCAAGATTGGATCATAATGTTTTTGCATTCTATTTCTCATAAAGAGCATTTTGGTAATACAATTGAACTTTACTAAAACATGTTTTTATTTTGAATTCTTCACATGCTTGTCTTTCCATCATTTGATTATTGTGTATAATTTTAATTTTGAGAGAACAGGAAGGAAGTAGAAGAAGAGAATTCCATGAAGAGAGAATAGAAATTAGTTTTATTTTTGAAAGCTTGTGAGTACTTTCATAGCCTTCTAAAATATATTCAATAAAAAGCCACTAAACATTTGGCTACAATGTTTTTTTGAAAACTTTGGAACTTAAAAAAATATTATTTGACATGTCTTTCTTATGTAAAACTTTTTCCTCACTTTTATTTCATGATCTTAAAACTTATTTAGTAAACATGTTTTATTCTTCATTTCTTTTCAAATTCCACTTAAGCATTTTCCTCAATGATCTTACACATAGCCATGAAAATCCAATTAAGCCTCACATATTAACTTGAAATTAGGTAAGCCCAATAGCTAATGAAGCCACCCCCCTCCCCTTGCCCCCCATGATGGATCTACCAAATAAAGGAAGTATGCAATACCTTGGTTGAGGCCCTAAAATTCCATTGCACTAGTAGCTCACCTTTGTTAATCCTCACATCTTCAACCATTGTAATATTGGTAACTACTAATTTAAAACATGTTAGAGCATTATTTCAAGAGCACAACAATGCACTGTAAATTCCCAAGGAGGGGCCACTCAATAATAGTACACTCAATTTTTAATACACAATAAAAATTCCATACAAAAACTTTCATGGGACCTAAGGGAGTGGCAATAATACACTCAATTTTTGATACACAATAAAAACTTCAAACAAAGACTTTCATGGGACCTAAGGGAGTGGCAATGGAGAGAAGGCAATGAGTTTTGTTTAACCCCCTTCTTTGGATACACATCCAAAAGAGGATACATGCTATATATGCATCATTGCCAACACTCTTTAATGTTGTTGCAAGATCTACATAATCAAGAGATGGATTCAAAAAAATGTTGAATCAATTAAAGTAGAAGTCAAGACCCAACAAGGTCATGACACTCATATGGGTTACCCTCAAGCATGGACTCCTAGTTAGTTCTAGTTCCAAAAAATGGGGCTAGACTTGAACTATGGTCTTTGTAACAACCAAGTACTTGAAATCACCTCTCGTTTCTTACTTGAATGTCCCTTTGTCCATTTTGCTTGGGAAGCATTTCCACGCCATTTGGAATATGTATGATGCCCCTCTTGGTTTGGTGAGTTCATGGATGCAAGTGCTTGTAGAGACACATTCATTCAAACTACAAACGAAGAAGCCCCCTTGCACAACAAATATTGGTGTAGCTTCATTTTCAAACAACAACCACTTGACATCTTTCGCAACTTCACCATTTTTTTCCCTTTGCACAAAAAGATGCACCTTGAAACACTCAAGGGCCACTAATCACACAACTATGCATTTCATAATGCTTAGACCTCAACCATCCAAGCTAGGATCGTCAATTAGTGAGCACTGCACAATGATACGGGAGCTAGACGCTTAACTATTTAGACTAGGATTAAATAGAAGTTTATCAAAACCTAGCTCTCCAAATATATTTTTGGGTCAAAGAAGGATTTCATGAAATGGACACTTGTTCAACCCTTATATTTCATGAACTTAATTCAATAAATGGGGTTTTGTCTTTTCCCCTCACCACTTGGGGTTTCTTCACAAACCAAATGAAATTTGTTTTATTGTAAATGTGTCAAAGTGGTCATACCATGTTCTTGAATGTCTAACAAAATCTACATGGGGTCCAATTTGCATATTGCATTTGATTTTGGAGCGACACCTCTCCCCATAAATCATGCATCATACTTGGCAATTCCATACAATGTTTGTGTTGGTTCAATTATGGATTGATTGGCAAACATTCAAGAAAATGAGGGATGCAAATATGAGACTTTAGTCATATTTAGGTTCTATGGCACGAACATGAATCATAAAAAGTTTTGTTGCACATCCTTTGATGTTACCGAAATAATGAGCTTGTAGGATTTTTGCCCTTTATTATTTTCTCCTATGAAATAACTAAAAATTAAAATGTTACAAAAAAACCTTCAAGTAAAGAAAGTATAGTCTTTACAAATTACAGTTGATGTGTGCTACAAAAGGGTGAATTTTTTTTCATAATTAGAAATTTAAAAATGTGCTCCAAATCATTTTACAACATTACATCACCAAATTACCCCTAGTGTAGAACCACCAACAAGAAAATAAATGCATACATCAAGTGTATATTACAAGATAGACTTGTTCCATGTTGGAACTTGTGCGTGTGTGTAGTTGTAGTTGAAGTGATGATCGCCCATAAGGTGATTTAGCCAGATTTGGCTATCAAAAATATGAAAGTAGAAAACTTTAAGCATCTTATATATTTTTGGCTACCTACTAGAATTTAATATAGAATCTAATGACTTTTGCATAGGAAAAAAATTGAAATTTTAGCAACTTAAAGTCCCCAAAAAAACACTTTTTTTTGCCCTTCCAAAAAATTTCGCCATTAGGCTAAGATTGCCTTCCCCCCTCCCCAATCCTTCCAAAATATACATTGGTTTGAATTCAACATGAACTTGCTTTTGAATGATAAAGTTTTTTCTTTGTATTCAAACATATTGGTACCCCTATGTACATGCCATCATTGGCATAAATCCTTTTTTGTTTGGATTTATTTGTTCCAAATAAAGTCACCATATTCCATCAATGACATTAATTGTCCATCCCATCTAGTGCAATATAATGCTTAGAAGCAATGATGCCCTTCCACTTTTACTAACCAAAATCCATTTTCAATGGTTGGATTGCTTGAAAAATGAAACCCATATCCAAGATTGCTCTCAAGGGGTGAATGTTGTGAATTCATAGACTTGGGCATTGGTGGAATAGCTGCACAAACTCAATATTTTGTGCACGTATTTGTCCAAGAAAAGATTGCAAAATTGTCCTCATGTTACATATTTGAGTTGGAGGCCTATGCACCAATTTTCATAGCAACCCCAACTATAGCTAGTATTGCATAACTCAACTTGTTTTGCAGATCCAACTTCTCTTGGGCAAACAACAACCCATGTGAGAGAAACAGATGATTTGAGAAAATCTAATTTTGTTGCTCTTGGGAATTGTTGAAAGTTTATCTCAGATGTTGAAAACTTGACTTGCAAATGGTTAGTCACAGCTTGTGCACTAGACTTCTTTGGTTGGTCATGTAATTGCTCAAGGGTGAATTGCAGGGATCCTATAGTCTTTCACAATTTTACTACCTTGGTAGAACTCTTATCTTCCCATGCCTTCACGATCATGGTTTCTGCTCGACGCATGCATTCTGGCAGAAAAAGTTGCCCCATGTTTTATCCCTGTGTTGACTGATCAGATGGGACAAAGCTCAACTCTTTGTCATTACAGGAACCACCTAGTTTGATGCCACATGAAGATAGGGCATCAGATATTATATCGTGGTCTGCAGTTGTTTAGCAAATGAAAGAGATTGTGAACTTCAGCTCCAGTGTGAAATTACAGTGACTCATGCTCAGCACATGAAGCTTAATTAGGTACCACTGGTCCCCATTTCTAAAGGTCAGACACTTAGAAGTTGGAACCAATATTGTAGGTTGCCTTTCTATTCACTCACCGTGCTATAACATCAAAACCGAGGCACCTCAATATCTGCAAAGGGTCATCAATACCTCTGCTGATACCTACATTACTTACATATCAAGTCAAATCTTTGGTTTGCAGTTCTGAAGGAAATCCAAGTGGTTTGCAATTCTAAAGGTCATCGAAGAGCGAATACATCCTCAAAAACCTATTACATCCCACTGTCATCAAAGTATAATCAGATAAATTCAGACCTCTTATGATCAACAAAGCATGCACAACTTGCAATGTACATAAATTGATTGGAAGGATCTTTGAGATTGAAGGATTACAATCATTTAGGGTCAGCAGACGTATAATCTCATACCTGGGGCGTTATCAAAGAGAGGGATACAGCTGCAACCTGGCTCCTCTTGTTGCCTCCTTCAAGTCCTCCTTGAGGTAAGTTAGCAATTCCTTCTGCCCACTTAATTTTTCACCACAGCTCTCACCCAGATTAGATCTTTTGAATAATACAACAGATGTCTTGGCAACAAAGAAAGAACCATATCCACAAGATGTAACTATGATGACACAGCTCTTGTTAAGAGGGCCTTCCTGGTTCCATGCACTGCAGGGCACTTAATCCATATTCCACATTTCTAGTGTCACAACTTCACAACATCATAGAAAATATGCAAAGGTGCTGTGTTGTTTGCTCTAGACATTGACAACATCTTCGCAAGTACTGAGAATTTATAAATACTAATGATTTTAGGCAACACTGAAAACAATTTGGGGATGACCCTAGTGTAAAGATAATGAATATTTCAGATCCAACTGAAACACCAGCACCCACCAGCACCCATGGGAAAAAAGAGGAACCCCATCCTATGGAAAACAGAAAACCAAATAGAAAAACAGAATTAATGATGGGTTTGAACAATGGAGTCAGTCATATGCATGTTCAGCAACATGTATGGCACTTACCACCATAAACACCCTTCTTGTGCAGGCCTTTGATCTACAACAACATTGTCATGAGCATACAAATGTCTAGATACCATAAAGGACAGCATAAGCTGTTTAAAGCCATGGGGAGTAAAATATTCCACAATGATGCAGGGTTCTCTTGCCCATTGAGAGATCGAGCATTCCAAAGAATAGTAAGCCTTCAAATTCAATGTAGGTTTACAGTATACCTACCTTCTTGGTGCTTTGCAGCTATCTGCAGTTTATATGACCACCGAAAAGAGTCCACATGTGCAGATGTAATCAAGGTATCTTCCAACAGGTTTAACAAACTTGAAGTTGTCATGGTTATGGCTAAAGAGCTTGTGTAATAGGCTTGATCTAACAGAAGACTGCATAAGACCTACAAATATTGAAACATAGGAAGGATTCTCAACAGATTTCTCAAACAATGACATGTCAAAAAGGTTAAGGTGGAACAAGCATGAGACTCCGCATCCACTCACAAAAGCTTGACTCATCAGTCTGGACAAAACTGTTCTTCAACCGTGCTCTCTGCTCTACACTCAAAGAGCGAAGCTGTGGAAACCTTGCATCCTGTTACAGTCCACCACAGTAGACACTTTGTCATTCCCCTATTTTAAACTTGAGACATTAACCCAACAGCTGCTTCTAGCTCACCATAGAACTCAAATCACTCCCATGCCAATAGAAGGGAGATACATTGTTCTGAACTAAGGTTATGATCGCACCTGTTCATAGGGTGGGTCTTTGTGTGCAGGTATCAACCTAGCCTTCAAGTAGCGTGCCTGTGAGCTCCCCTCCTGAAACACAAGTCCACCAAACATGGGCATGCATAAGAAATAAAAACAAGTTGAGAACCCAGGGCAAAATCAAACTGCACCCATAGGTCATATTTTGATACACATCAAGCTACAAACAGAGAACATGGAGGACTGAATTGCCAAGAAAATTAAATAACTGAAGGCAGAAATAAATTTCTAACCTCCTACACACAAATTGGGACAAGATTTCAGAACCCTCCACAACCATTCAACTTCTGAGGAGCATAAGGAGCAAACCTTGAAGGCAAGCAGACGGGGTGCTGGGAACCGCTGCTCAGTGAGCTCATGGGCCAGAGTGAGACAGGCAGCCTCAGATCCTGCACTCTGGGCCTCATCAGCAGCAATATCCAATCCCTGTGTTCAACAGTGCAAAAATTCTTCAGAATAATCACCACACTTAAAAGCGCTTTGTGAGCGAAGGCACTAACTTTTGTTTCTTCACAGAACGTATTGTACATATATTGGCAGAGGAAATTAAAACTAGTATAAGAAGGGTTAAATGGTTCACTGTGCAAATTACTTTGCCAAAACCACACAAAACCTACAATTTCAGAACCCTGCATCATCCAGTACAAGACATGAGAGCTTACAGTCCAGATAAAGAAATCAGTGCCATGATCCAGGACAATAACAGCATTTGATTGCAAGGCAAGATCATGAGCAGGCAGCTCTTCAAAAGTGCCTGCTCCCCGGTGCATAAGTAGACGTGGTGCCATCATCCGTAGTGACAAATCAAACCCAGCCTGCATAATAACCCCACCCAGTCATCTTGAGATTAAGAACCAAGACCACAAAACATAATTGTTGACTACCAAGAAAATTGTAAACGAAAAATGGAGTTTGATGTACTTTGACACTTGCAAGTGAAGTATATATTCATGTCTCCATAAAATTGCAGAAATCTCCACAACAGCAATTTGAAGGTCAGCACAGAGAGCAGTCATAACCTTATGAGGGTCACTCACAAGGTGTCAGACCATCACCTTCATCATGAATAGCAATGACAAGCTGCCATGATTACCCACTGACTTCATCAGCTCCCAACTGAAGCATATGTTCATGTATTAATGCTTTCAACAAGAAATGCAGCAACAGCACCTCTCATCTTACCTGCAAGTAGAGACTCCGGTACACAGCCCTCTCATCTTCATGGCCAATGATGCTGCCTAGCAGTGGACCCCGCCTCAAGTGGAACAGCAGCTCTGGCAATTTTGCAAGACTTGCAGGAAAGCTCCGTAGTTTGGACTTAGGCAGTGTATTTCCAAACTTCTGTGCAATGTCTTTAAGACGCTCATCTACTGAGGCCCGCATGTCTGCTAAATCCCTTACTGATTTTGCATTCAAGACTGTCTTTTTAGCTATTAGCACAGCTGCTACCTGCAAGAGTGCAACATCTTGGTGAAAATATCCTGAAGGCCACATATCTCTGAAACACTAGTGTCCCTTAACTAGGTTTCAGGTCATACATGCAATGGTTCCTGCAAGGTGAGAAACTCCTTTGAAACTTAAGTCAAAACTGTATCCATATCTACAAGATCATAGAGAAAACTCCACATCAACACTTTGAAGGAAAGTGTTGCATTAGTTCCAGCGAAACCAGAACAAACACAACAAGACTGAAACTCAAGTCAAACTGTATTCACTATGCAAGACATTTCATCTTTGATCATAGATTGGTTTTGCTTATTAGGGCAATGCATTGCACACCAGAATCCAGATAGCAGTTGCCCTACAGATAAGTATGGACAACAATACTAGACACTATCCAGATCCTGCCAGAACCTGCAAAGTTTACTGGGACACCACAGGCAGCAGATTTATACCTCATCATCAACACTCTGCAAGTAAGTTGAAACACTAGTGGTTGTTGGCAGACGAACTGTCACAACACGGGTCACTTGAGCCTGGTAGAGAGTGGAGTAATGAGCAGTAAATTGGAAGTAAACATGGTCAAGATCATCAGTCAAGTTTTCCTGCAATTCCATCATAATTGCAAAGGACTGGCTGTCTTCCACACTTGGCACCTGCACAGTTGTTGATATGTCATTTCTGAACTGCCGCTCTAAAACCCCATCACCATGTGGCTGTTCTCCAGGTCCTGCAAAACCCACAGTCTCGCTTATTGCACACCTTCACATCCTTTAGCCACAAAAAAGAGAAAGAATTAGCATGACAACACATAAAGACATGTAAGAAGATGCACCATGGTCATTACAACAAAACCTCACCGATAACATGGGTGACAGCTATGTCACCAGAGCAGCGAAATTCAACCACTCCTCGGAAACCTGACAACCTTCGAACAGCTCGCTGCAGGTTTAGACCAAAAGCCTCCCCAAAATTGTCATGTAACACAAGGACACCTCCTGAGGCCTTTGCTAAAGGCTGTAGGGTGGGGATTCGAACAGGACATGTCCCAGCACACAGAATATCTACTGCAATGTCTAGAAGCTGGGCTTCGTGGCCTAGATGCTCCATATGTTTGATTGCCTTTTTCTCCAGGTATGCATAGTTGGGATGACTTTCTGACAGTGGCAATGAGCCAGGCCCCAGTGTGGTGGGTCCCCCTGCACAAACCAGTACACGACTTCTCCCCCCTGGCCTCTTAACTGTACTCCCAGGAAGCTCAGCTGATGGACCTTGGATAAGGGCCAGGACAGCTTCAACAGCTGCTCCCAGGCATCGCTCCCTCCCAACCTCAGCTAAATCCCCTTGGTATGGCCGTAGGGCAGACACAATACCATGTGCAATAGAGAGGCATGCATGGATGGGAGCTAGGTACACCCCAGTTCCATATATCAAAACCTTAAGATGCTCCTCACTTAGGGCTGTATCCCCAGGTAAGACATCTGCTGCTGCAACTCCAGATTCTGACAAATCATAGACAGACACAGTTCTTCCATAGGTCACAATACCAATGCGTGTTGTTGGAGAAAGGGAATCTAGAAAGGAGTGCAAAGAGCTCTGCAAATCCAAAAGATGAACTTCATCCAGGCTATCATCAATCACCAGCACCAGCGGTGCAGTCCAACTTGCATCAGCAATTGAAATGAGCCCTGGAGGGCGTGTTCCTGCATTCAAATTTTGCAACTGTTATACAGCTCTTAGTCCAGTTGCAGCATTTGTGGACTTGCCTTGAACAGTTGCTAAGCTGAAGTCAAAAACATTCCCAACTGAGCCACCAAGATGCTCCTTACAAATATGTGGAAGGAACTGATAGGAAAGTGAGTAGTGCTGTTGCACTAACATCTTGATCATCACTACAGACAGATACAGGTGCACAAGATGCACATGCAGCATCAGCAGATTATACTTGATGTCAACAGAAACCACATGCTTAGCTGTCCATTTAGAAATCTAACATTCCCTTGCATGTAGATTGAGCAACATTCTACTGTTAGAACCTTCACCAACTCTCTGAGCTCATTCACTGAAAACAGTAAAACTTGGTCAACCTCCTTTAGTCTTAACCCTTTTAAAGGACAGCTCAAGCAAAAGATCCTGCAGGAGAGGGCTGAAAAGATGAACAATGTGGAGATGTAGACATACTTCTGACTAAGACAAGACTGTACCTGCATCAACATAATCCACAACACTTGTCACAAGCTGTGGCCAGTTGTGCATGTCCTCCCCATAGCCAGCTCGAAATTCTCCATTACTGCCATTCAATTTATTGCAGAAAACACATTTCCACTCGCCTGAATTCAGCACGCTGCAGTATGGATTTACACATGCCCCACAGTTGACACAGCAAACAGGCTCCTCTCTAATTTGGAATGGACTCGGCGCTGTTTCCCTGCCTGGACAGACCAGTGCTCCAAAACCCAAACTTGCTGTATTCATGATTTTTTTCTCTTTCAGAACCTGAAAACAACAGGAGCTAATGGGTGGTGAACTCAAAGTTTTGGCAAGCGCACACAGATTGCAAAGAAGAGGTTATGTAGTTTCAAATAACTTCAATCCCACAAGGCAAATTGTCCCATTTGTTGTTAGATGGTGAAGACAGTAAACTCCTCCTAACTCCACTCTAGTACCCTGTTGGAGTATATTGCCCTCCACAAAGTGTGTGAATATCAGGCAACATTTGATGATTGATCCTTGTTCACCATCATCAACAATGTAACAATGCAACCCTCTCTGTGGAGACCAGAAGCATCCTGATTCAATAGCTAGACAAGGTGCCAAGCTACAGCTGCAGGTTTTGGATACAGAGAATGATCATTTCACCTGACAACTCCCATGTGTTCCTGATCTCTCTGGCATCCACTCGGCTCAGAGTCCATGGATCAGTCATCACATTGTACCTCAAGTTTGCTTAAGACCTAATCAAAGGTTTGTTTCAAGGACTAAACCCTAATCAAAGTGTAGAGGATTCTGCTACAAAGTTGGGCAATCGTCCCCACCTTTTCCTCCACAGAGCCAAGCCAAAACTGCTTGCTTGTTGTGCAGTACCTCACACTGAGCTAAATGTTCAAACAAAGTTGGCTAAGAACCTTGATCGGATGTGTACCTTATGCAATAGAAGAAAATGATTCTATACAGCATCGATGTGATGCCAGGAAACAAACCAATTGACATGCGGCACACATTCCTTTTGCATACAGACAGAAGAAGTGAATCTACTGCACAGGCTTACCTATGTGTTCGTCCCCTAAAACTTGGCAAGAGGATGAAGGCTCATGTGCCCTAGTTCTTCATCAAGTGGCCTTGAAAACCCTAATACAACAATTTCCTCAAGGAAACCACACAATCTACTCTCAGAATTGCACAGGATCCGTCAAAGGAAATGAGAGAGGCAAAAGAGTGACAATACCTTCTGAGCAGAGAATAGCACAAACGGCGAGGAAGCCGACAGTCCATAGGGATCGGAGACATCCTCCGCGACACCACCTGCTTGTGACGCAGCGGCAGCAACAGCCCCGCTGTTAGCGAACGCCATTCCTGGCGGTGGTACCAGAGTATTCTCAGAGAAGTTGCCGATTGCCCCGGAGCTTTTCGCAGGTGTTGATGCTCCAGGGTAAGAAGGCGCAGGTCTAAGCGGGCTGGTGAAAATAGGCGGCCCGGGAGGGCCTGGCATAGAGAATAGAGAAACAGGGTTAAGAACCCCGTCCGTTAAGCTGGACGAAGGAGGTGCAGGAGGAGGAGGAGGAGGAGGCCCCATGGGGATGCTGGGCAACGACTGCGTCCGCAATGCTGCTGCGGCTACTGCTATCCCTGGGGTGGTGGTCAAGCTTGCTCCCGCTTCAGAAGAACCAACAGCAGCAGACGACGGCGGCGGTGGAGATGCCATAACAGACTGCTGGTAATGAGCAGAAGAGTTGCCATTGAAGTGGATCGGATACGAGGACGATGATTCCGAGCGCGACTGCACTGTTGTCGGAACCATCTCGTGATTCTCCGAACGCTCGCGCATTGTCGAAGAATTCACGAGAAGGACTCGAAGAAGAAGGAGCCAAAGAAGACGACGAAGAGAGAAAGGAAAAACCCATATATAATATGGTTGCCTGCTATATCCTCCGGTTATAAACCCGAGCTCCACCCCCGGCCTTGTTCATCTTTCTCCTTTCTTTTGACATTTTGTCATTTTTCATCTTTTCCCAAGTATCTTTGCCATTTTCCTTCTATATTTCTGTAATTGCAAAAAACCCACAAGATGACCTTTCTTTCTGTCTCTCTTTCTATTTTTCTCTCTTCTTCTTCCCCTTCTTCTCTTTCTTGAAAATAGTTCATTTCGAGTATGCATGTTATCAAAAATGAAATTCAGACTTGTTCATTTTGTCAGTGTATTATTGATTTCATAGTTTTTCATTTTGTTTCTGGTGTTGAATTCATAGTTGTCCATTTTGTTCAAAACATCAACAACTTCTCAGTTGTTTGTTTTGTTCAGGTAGTTCCACAGTTGTTCATTTTGTTTGTTTGTTTGTTCTCTGCGATTAGTTGCATATATATATATCTTTCCTATATGTTTTAAATGTAATAATACTGGCAAATCTGTGATGATAAATCGGTGATGATAAACAATGTAGTAAAACGGGCCACCGCTGCAAGCAATAGAAAATCCAGACATCTTTATTACACCCCACTATTTGTGAGAGATATAAACACAATCTATTGATGATAATAATCATCAAACAAAGCAGAAGAGGCTTTTGCAGGCATTGAAAAAATCCTGACATCAATCATGGTACACAAATACATTTTCTCAAATTTTTGTAATGCGTCACAGAGAGAGAGAGAGCCCCCCAATCAGCACTATAGGCAAATCCATTTTTGTTCAAACACCCATTGCTGATTCCATTGACCAGAGTGTATCACATCCCTGTTAAAAGTTTTTAGTCATAAACCATCATCACAGGCGATCGGCGCGCTTTCATGATCATGGTCTGGATTGAAACTTTAGTCTCCACTGAAGAAGCTCTGTGACACCTTTTCAGCCCTTTCCAAACCATGAGGAATATTTTCACCACTTCAAATTTCCAGGAGGTTTTTTTTTGTCCAAATCCAGCTGTAAGCTCCCTCTAAAGCTTGTTGATCAGGCTGCCAACACACTCAGTTATTGTGGATGAAGTTGATGAAGTGGAAGACATTGGTATACTATGTTCTCCAGATGTTGTCTGCTTGTCAATCTCTCCCATATCCCTTAAAAAGGCTTCAGCCAATGTAAAATTGAGCTCAGCAAAGCGACGCTTTTTCTTGACCTGCTCCTCAGAGACTGCTTTCTCCGACAGATCCAACACTTCATCATCAACAACATATGTGTCTATGACCCTTGAACAGTTGGGAAAGATCTTATGCCCCACTTCAACTGCAAACCAAATTGAGCACAGAAATTAGAAGTGCCAAGCAGGCACAATGATCTGAAAACCCCACCATTACATCTTGTCTATAGAAGTAAATCAGATCCTAAGCAATCCTTGCATCTGCCTGTGGATTGAATGCTCCCATGGACATGGATTGCTATCTGTTGTATCAAGTTGAAATCTACCAAGCTATTACTTTCAGGGTAGGTGATTCAAATATATCTCCATCAAATGCATGGTCTTAGAATGGTCAAGCATTCAAGACTAGCATGCAAGAACCCCCCACACAGTGGTAGCATTGTTCATATTTCTCTGAAGAGCACAAGAAGCAACCACTGTCACATATCCAAGAACAGAAAAAAAGGGATTGAGACTGGAGAATTGTGCAAAAGAATAACACAGATAGTCACAGCATTAGTGTAAACTGCATGACTCATATGCTACTTTCTATCTTCTCCACCAAGTTCAAAGGATTTTCAGAGCAACAGACTCCTCAAGGAGAAGGGTGAGTATGGGATGGCTGAAGTAACAAACCACACCTGTTCTACGAAGTGCAAGAAATCTTTCCAACATTGCTTCATCCACAGTTGTCTTTGTCTCATCCCCCACTTGTGTCCTGGCTGGCATTTCATTCAAATCCACTGTGTGCTTCTTATGTCTACTGCCACTAGTGACCCCTGATGGTGATGAGCGATTGTCCAGGCCACAGAACTCAGGGGTGGATCCCAGATGTGAGATGCCCAAAACAATCTTCAACTGTTGTGGGAATAGTAACCGTCCCAACGAAACTGTAAAGAGAGCACCATCTAATCAGGTAACAACCTTTATTCATTGCAAGAGATGTTGCCAAAAAAGTTGAATTTGCATACCAGCACCTGCACTCCATACACCTACTTTTGCACAGAAATCAATTAGCAAAGTTACTGAAGGTTCCAGACTACCTCGATTTTCCAAATATGAAAGAGATTCATGCAGCTCTTTTTCACTCGAGACGTTCCCACTCAACACATCAGCAGTAGGCTTTGAGCAGGCAAATTTTTTTCCTGCCTGCTCCAGTATGTCAATCGAGAGACGATCTTTGTTGTACTCATCATCAACATCCCCATCAGTTCTCTTTCCCAACCGCCTAGAGATCTGAAGGGCTGTTCGACCATCAGGTGTAACATCACGCACATGGGCCCCTTTTGCCAGCAGTGCACCAATAGTCTGAGGTTCCCTTCGTAAGGCTGCCACATGGAGCACTGTGAAACCCCTTTGGTTCCTCAAATTTGTGTCTGGAGACAACAAGCCAATGTGTAAGGAAATCTTCTTCTGCTTCAATAAGAAAGAAACAGATGCACAGCTGAAGCCAGTAGATTCACTTCTGAACAGTACACCAACTGAGAGGAAATACTGAAGCACAGACAGTTTGATGGGATAAACAGCTCAGTGAAATGACATTCAGCTATGGCACTACAAGGATAGATCCAACAAATCACCTGCAATCTCCAGCTTCAGCAGGTCTGCCATGATTTTTGGGTCACAATACATAGCTGCATAGTGAAGGCCATAGGTGGAATTTATGGTGGTCCTTTCCTCCCTCAGCAGCATCTGTACAAGTTCCACATCATCCAGGTCCAGGGCCCTGTCCCCAGACAAACATGTCTCAGTATCCTTCACACCCTGTCAAAGACTTCACTGGGGGAACAAGGTGGCCCCTGAATAACAAGGTTATTCAAAGATGGTCAATAGGTAACTTTCCTAGCTACTGGGAGGACAACAATACTGAATAGTAAAGCAATCTGAAGACTGAGAATTTTCAAACACCAGCTGCATGAAACTTGCCATCTAAAGCAGCAATGTCTTTAAACATTTGCAGGTCTTGCAAATGGTTTACAGATGAGTGTTCAAAACATGCTAATATCCCCACAAAGTGTTCCCATATGGGCACTGAGAAGCCAAAAATTTTATTGTGGACTAATTCACAAATGTGGACCAGGGATGTAGATCGGCCCAAAAAGCAGTGCTGCATATGAGAGCAAAACCAAACCCAATTCCAGGAAAAAGGCCAAAAAAATTGCTCCAAAGACCTAAGCATTGCCTGTATATTCGCTTGCACTGCTTCAGTTGCAGAGAATCCATGGCCGACCCTGGCAAACCCAGCTTGAGACGCCAATCCATCACTTCCCCCATGGCAAATCTTGAAAGTTCCTTCTCAAGGGTGAGAGTATCAAGATTGGAACTCGCAATCACTTGTAAGCACATGGAATAAAGCTGAGCCACTTGGTGAGTTTCCGCAACTGCCAAGATGAGCAAGACCTCATCTACTTGAGTACAAGTCACCACATTCACCAAGTGTTGCTGCAGGAAAAATAGGTAGAAGAGAGCAGCAGCCACCGCCTAGTCAGTTTTGGCACACATAAAAAACATAAAGAAAGCACTTTTGCTCCGGGGACCTGCTTCTACCCTCCTACATAAACTTCTTACATGGACTTGAGAATCCACAATAGCCATCTCTAACAACAGGGTTGCAAACTGTCACAACTCCATAATGTTGATCTGCTGATACATGCTTTAGAGCATTCCTCAAAATCCTATTGTAACTAAAACCCCAATGCTCAAAGACTCCCTCATCCTCTTCCTCCTGAGGCTCCTTGCATACAAACCTAAATTGGAACCAACAACATTCATGCATTGTGGCAAGGTACATACTTTCTTCGTCCTCTCCTTCTCGACAAATTGCAAAAACAAAAGCTGAACTAGGCGGTATGTACCTCAGCAGCAGCTTTCAAATCCGAGATTTCGAGAACAGAGGAGGCACGCAGAATCTCGAGCACGAATTCGATTCCAGGTCGGCAAGTGACATGAGGGCAGGAGGAATCAAAACAAGACACACAGAAGGCGAATTCCTTGGTTCCACTGCCATACACGTAACTCATCACAGCCATGAACGCCTCGTACCCTACTTTCTCGCCTCTCATCACGGTTTCCAGCTTCACCTCCATTACTGATGCCGTTGCCGCCGCGGCCGTGTTGTCCTCCCTCCTTTCTCTCTCCTTCGTCGCGGCGGCGGAGAAAAAACTCCGAAAGTACGGACATCGCACCGCAAGGATACACCTGTGCGCATGTACACGCTTCCCTTCCACATAGATGCTCACATCGCTAAAACTCTCGTCCGGAGAACGATGCAACAAACTTTCGATATCCGAAACAAGCTTCTCCGCCCCTCCTTCTCCTCCTCCTCCTCCTCCTCCTCCTCCTCCTCCTCCTCCGCTCTTGCAGCCACTCCACA
>Ga0116227_10007717_pt1 | contig 20808 bp, 20 predicted proteins | sample S1TSphgellanicum_FD_89693 | JGI IMG/M metagenome (GOLD analysis project Ga0116227, IMG submission 89693) | Host-associated microbial communities from peat moss isolated from Minnesota, USA - S1T2_Fb - Sphagnum magellanicum MG | ecosystem: Host-associated > Plants > Peat moss > Unclassified...
ACACAAGCTAAGCTAGTCCCTCTTCCTAGTCTAATCCCGGGGCTCCCAACTCGACCCTCTACCCCTTTCTAGAGTTGGAAGCCAGGAGCGTGCTACCAAGTTCAATTTTCCGCAACTTGACTTTGTGAAACTCTCAAGTGGGTTTCACCCCGTGACTTGGGAGCGCATCAAGATAGGTGAGAGAAGAAAGAGACTACAATATCATGAAGGAACAAGGCTCTCAAAAGTTAGTCAAGTCAACATTTGTTCTAGAAAATGGAAGCAAGATCATTAAGTGGTGGGTGGCAGTTATTCAAATGGAGGCATTTCATGAGTATGGTGATTGGAGGTGAATGGTGGAAGGTTGTGAAGAAGTACTTGGCCTTGTTGTTGAAATAAGGAGGAGTAGAAAAGGGGAGAATGTAGGAGAGAATCATTGTGGGGTGTAAGTAAGAAAAAGTGAACAACTTGATTACCTTGTCAAAACTAGAACAAGTAGATTTAAAATAACAACAAAACTCATTGTATAATTGTAAAAAATTGAATATTTTCATTTCAATGATTAAATATAATATATGTTTACATTAATGTGCATTGATTTTCATAATTCAAATTGTAAAAGTAGGTTTCAAGTAGGTGTTTCAAAATATAAGTAGCTTTTGATGTCTACTTTTCAATGTGGGCTTTTGGTTTCAAGTAGGTGTCAAGTAGGTTCTTACAAAAAGGAAATCATTTTTAAAAAATGATTTGTTAAAACATTTGTTGATCTTCATTTCCTAACTTATTACATATCAATTTCATTAATTTTTTAAACCAAAAAGTAGTTTTGAACATTAGTTTTTAGACGGTTTCAAATGTATTTTTTATCAAAATTTAAAATTTCTTTTCTTTTTAATTAATTAATTTTTTATAATAAACGTAATAGAGCAAACTAATGCTACTTGATACATACTTTCACCTAAATTATACTATTTTATCGTAGTTCTATGAATGGCATAAGGTTGAAGTGGAGATGCTTTTTTTTTTTGGTCTATTTTATTTTTGATACATACTTTCACCCTGCAAGTCCTAGGAACAAAAAGTAAGGGTCTACCCTCTTATGAAGGCAAGAGAAACCATGAATTAAGGAAGGGTGGGTTGTCCTATAGAGAGTGTGTATGAAGGGCTATATTGAGGTGAGGCAAAAAGCTCTGGTGGTGTAGATAGTTGTAGAGATAAGATGTGTAGGAAGGGAAGGCAATACAAAAGTTAGGTATAGGATAGCTAGAGCAAGAAGTGGGAGACCCGATTTTAAAAGCGACATTACAAGTAACATCTTTTTGAAGATGGGAAAATTGTTGTGTGCAAAGACTTGCTAGAATTTATGAGTGACGATGCTTGTGTGAGTATGCCTAGGTTAAGGTTGTAGCCGGTTTGACAAGGAAAAAGGGATTGGTAAAGAAAAATAAGACTGCTGTTTGTAGTAGATGGGAGAAGGTAAATATAACCGAGAGAACAAGAAGAAAGTTGCTAAAAAGAGAGTTATGATTATTGTTAGTAGCAAACATGAGACTTGGTAAATATTTATAACAAGGATAAAAAGAATGAAGTTGTTAGGAGAGGTAGGATTATTGTTTAGTCCATAGAGTCCCTAACTCTCATAGCGTATATATAGCCCCATAGCCTTAAGGCATGGAGTAGAGGCGGGCAGCCCGAATTTTTAAAAAAAAAACTTGTTTTGGTATCCCCTGGTGGGGAGTTCATGTTGAGTATGGGATCTTGGTGCCCTCTTTTAATGATTTTTGCAAATAACCAGGAACAGGGAAAGCATGGTTTATGTAGCAGAAAAGCTCCACTTAAAAAATTCTTAATCCATCTGATTGCCAATGGCATTAAGTCGTCAAGTCATTCAACACAAAATCCCTTGTTTGGTTTGCTATGTGCAAGCTTGTTCCTAGTTGAGACACTAACCATGAAAATTCTAGGACAATTCTCATAACTCATTTCTCTCACAACTCAAAATGATATGCAAATTATTATATTACTTTTTCTACAAACATGTCACCAAATTGTATACATATAAATATGCTAGCCAATGAAGAAGCTACATGAAAAAAAAACGGAAAAAGAAACCTGATTACCAGGGCTTTATTGCCCTTCATGATTTTTTTCTATAAATTTTCCATAACTTTGAGTAATTCTTTGTCATCTTAATCATATAATCTCTCCATCTTCATTTTGAAAATAGAGAACTTTTTTCAATTTTTAATTATCACATTAAACACTAGTTAAAAAGTAAACCAAATTAAACTAGTGTTGGTTGGTTCTGGGTCCCCTACTCCAACATGTTCCCAAAAAACACAGAATTAGATAAAAAATTTAGCAAATTGCGGACAAGAGCACAGTTTTTTGAAAGTTGTGCTGCTGATTTGCAGCTTATCATGGCCACAAATTTGTCTGAAAAGAAACAAAGCGTGGTCCTGCATCCGCATGTAACCCAATAAAAAAGATCGGGCTCAAAAAGATCAGGCTCCTGGCCACTTCAATTCCCAAACACTTAGGTCACACAACACAGATGAGCTGGTTGTATGTACCACACGATTATACATCCAGTTAACCACATGCAACACTCATATAATCGTCTGAAATGCCCAAGTGTTAACACTTATTAGGGCAACTCCACTGGTACACTGTACAGCAAACTTTGGATGAAGAAAAGTCAAAACATACTGGTTTGGCTCAGCAAATTGGTTTTGGCCCAGCATTTTTGCATATGACGATGAGGGCCAGCAAAAGGCACAGCAGAGCTTAACACATAGCCTAACATCAGTTCAAAAGTATGATGTTGAGGCCAGCAAAAGGCAAAGCAAAAATTAACACATAGCCTAACATCGGTTCAAAAATATGATGTTGAGGCCAGCAAAAGGCACAGCAAAAATTAACACATAGCCTAACATCGGTTCAAAAATATGATGTTGAGGCCAGCAAAAAGCACAGCAAAACTTAACACATAGCCTAACATCGGTTTGATTGGCTAGATGGTTTGATCGGTACAGTTGGGTTGCTATTAGTGGTCTTTCACCTTTTGCAGTCCTAGTTTCAGTTTTGTAGGGTGAGGTTGGGAGAAATTTAAATAACTAATTTTGGATGTGAGAAATATTGTTGCAGGGTCACATACTGAGCATGGCTCGAGCTGCTCTTACATAGTACGAGCCACCATACTAGTCTATTCGCAACTCTGTCCCCACATTCTCGACCCTCACTCTGCTTTTGGTATCGTTGGAAAGCTCTCAAGGAGGTAACGTGCACATTTGTCATTCCACAATTTTCGAAATGATTTAAGAGACCAAAAGGTATTGAGTTTAAAAGGATTTTTGTCTTTTAAATTTAGTAAAGGTTCCATAAGAACTCTGAAGTTTAAGCCCACTTTGACTCGTAGAATAATCTTGGGATGCATGACCTGACAGGATGTTTTGTGACCAACAATGAATTCCAGACCTGTAAGCCGACACTTTGGGGATTTGAGACCCAAAGTGGATGTGAAGAGCAAAAGGGCAATGGTGGCAGAAAAGTGAGCGACAGAACTTGCAGTCTAGGAAAATGTCTCTGTTATAATGCTCCTTGACAAAGGCACAACTGCCATATGAAAAGGGATGACAATAGTGAGCTTCAAAGATGAACGCATTGAGTGAACTCAGGGTTACCAATTCATGCCACATTTGATGATCTTGCAGTTTGTAGTAAGGGATTGTAACAATACACAATGAGATATATATTCAGCTCTTTGGAACTTGAGTGAATTGAAGGGAATCACCTTTTTGGTTTGCAGCTGCAAATTCAGTTTGGAAGGGAGTTTGGAATGTCAATTTAAGTAAATGGGTCATAAACCAATTTATCAAACCACTAAGATATTATGCATCTGCCGTGCTCAATTCCTTATGTCTAGTGGGCAAGAAACCATTTTGTTTGGGGTCTGAGAGGGAGTTAGTATAGACCAAGTTTAAGGGCACTGTTTCCATGCCATGAAGATGGATTGGAAGCAAGGGGAATTGGTTGGACCCAGCACTGTTTAGGGTTGGACCCAGCTCTAGGAGTTACAATCTTTGTGTTGTGGATGGTTGCTGTTAGCCAATCGAGATCTGCAACTATGTGTCAGATGTAGCCAACCCAGATCTGCAGCTATGTGTCAGATGCCACATATTTTTATTGGCTGAAATGCACATGAGTGAATGGTGGTAAGGGTTGAGGAGTTCACTCCAGTGTTTGTTCAGGTTCATTAAATCTTTAAAGAACTGCAGGTTCTGGCTCTTTGAATATTCCAGAACCATTCCAGAACCAGAGAACTGTTGGTTCTGAGTCTTTGAAAAAATTCAGAACCAAAGAACTGCTGGTTCTGGTTATTTCAAAAACCTTAAGAACTGATGGTTTTCATCAAAGAATCGGTGATTCTCTGGCCAGTTCTTCGACTTTTTCATATTTTTTGAGAATCGTGGTTATATACCAAAACTGGTTTGTTGAATATTTTGAGAACTGAGGGGGGGGGTAAGTGGGTATATTCCTGGGCTGATAACTGGTGGGTATCTTCATTCTAAGAACCACCCAACACTGGTTCATTCCTTGTCAAGCCCCTTCTTTTTGGTTACAGGTGAAAAGGTGTGATTATTGATGCTCAAGGTGCAAAGGTTGTGTCTGTCTGGAAGTGCAAACATCATTCTCAAGAAGTGCACTGAAGAAGATGGTAACAGTACTAAGCTGAGCTGTGTGGTCTTCTGCGGGAATTGGAAGATGAGAAGATATGGAGATGAGAAATCTGCATTGTGAATTTGCCATGATTCTTTTGATGGGTATTGATGCCTAGAGGTAGATTTGATGCATGAGGAGTTTTTCAGAATTTTGCAATCAGGGGTACACTAAGAAATTCAATCCTGGTCCTCCTTTCACCCAAAATCCTTCAAGAATTGTAGAGTGAATTGCAGCAATATACATTTAAGAAGAAATTAGTTTCAAGCTCAAATTTGCATCAAACCCAATACCACTATTGAATTTCTTTGAAGTCTAGGTTGGTGGTCCAAGAATCTTTTCAATGGAGTACGGTGGTACCTGGACAGGTGAGGAAGAGGAGTACCCCGAGGAGCCATCATGGTTGGGGTACCTCCACTTCACACTAGGGGTGCTTGTAGGGTGCAAGTGGTCTCTCTACAACTACTGTATATCTTTGACTGAAAAAGATGGGCAAGGAGTGTGGTGCAATGTGTTGCCACATGAGCCTCCTCCTGCAATCCCTGGACCACCATCTTCAGATAATTCAATCCAAGATGGTAATCTTATGGCACCTGCAACTCCTCCTTCTTCCCAAGTGGAAGAAGCTGGAAATTCTACAGTTGCTCCTGTTACAACAGCTCCTGGAGCTGCTTCTACAACTACTACCCAAGAAGAAAAATCAACAGTAGCAGCAGCAACTGCAGGTGGAACTACTAGTACCCAAGAAGGAAAAACTGTTGCAGCAGCAGCAGCAGCTTCAGCAAACCCCCCAGCAACAAAAGAAACTGTTGCTCCTAAAAAGAAAGGTGATGCACTACTAGGCTAAATCCATTGCAAAACTTGTGCATAATTCTTGATCTCCAAGCTCTCTCTCTTGCCTCAAGAATTCAGGAAAAAAAAAATAAATAAATAAATCTTTTGTGTTTCAACTCCAGATGCTGAATGAATAATGTGATTAAATTTCTTTTTATTGGGAAATTATATTGTTGATTGTGTATGAGCTGCATGCAGGTAAACAGGAGATGCAAGCACCACCAGCACCCACAGATTGTGCAGTTGATGATTTTTTCTTTACAACCACAAAGCCTCCTCTTCCAACAGCAGCTCAGATCAGGCTGGTGGATCCCCAAAGCCCGAGCCAAAGGAAAGTGTGGGCTCAAGTCAGTTTTATGAACTGGAAACACAATGAGCCTCCTCTTGAAGTGTACTTATGCCCGAGTCGAAAGTATATTGGATACCGATTCTCCAACATCTCCTTTGTCATTCCCCCTCCTCCTCCTCCCTTACCACCTCCAAGACTCCCAAGGTTTCGCATTCCTTTTTATTGATTGACCCAAAGAAAAAATAAAATTCAATTAAATGTATCATACATACTACCTTGGCAGCTTCAACACTAATTATATTTTCAGAAGTGTTAAAATTCTCCAATCAATCAATCAATCAATCAATTCATTCATTCATTCATTCATTTCCAAAGATCAAAATTTTGTGAATGAAAATATTGAATCCATAAGAAGTGCTTATTATTAGCACTAGAATGATTGGGTATTGAATCAAACTCTTGTTGGTGTTTGCAACAACAACAACAACAAGAGTTGATTCAAATTGTTTTCATGGGATAAATAATCCCAAGCTAAGAGAATGAATTGTCAGCAAAATATGATCTTTTCAAACATTGTGAAGGCCTGCTCTGATTTTTTAAAAAGTGTAATTATAGGGGGCATGTTACCCAGCATAGTTGTACTTTACATATAACTGTAATATCTCTCCTCACAAAGGGTTATTTATTTATTTATATTTCTCAATTTTGTGGTTCCGAAAGCTTGGTTTTTTTAAAAAAAAGCAAAGTTTTTGGAGTTTACACTTTAAATTCCAAATTTACACTTTGGTCTACACAACAATGCTGCTCTCCCACTTCCTCCCAGGGGTGGGGTTATCTGAGGAAGTCAATAAAGTTTTGTGCACATGATAGGTTTAGGGTTTAAACCCTAAACCCTCTACCCAATAGCTTTCATTTCCTCTCAAATTGGGTGTAAACTTACCAAACTTTATTGCAAATAAAACACTAATAAACAAGGAGAGAAAAGTTGAAACTAATGAAAGGATCAAAATTTGGCTCAGTTAGCCTAGTAGTGGTCATAATTTGTCCATGGAAATGTTAAATTTAGACTAGAAGATCCTGATGTAGTCTTAACACTAGATAATTTATAATGTTTAGAAGCAAACCCAAAACAAAATTGGAGGAGTTTTTTAGTTTTTACTATGGTACCATTATTGTAGGTGCTGGTCCACCCAAGACTTAAAAGCCAAAAACACAACACAAAAAAAAGGGACCCTAAAAAGATTTATAATAGAAAAAAATAAAAATTGTAAGTAGCCAAAAAATTGTAAAAGGATGCTTAAAAATTTTCCACTTTTTTTGTATCTGTTGGATAGCCAAATTTGGCCACCAATTTTCTTTAAAATCACTCATGAATACAACAGAACAGCAGTTAACACTTGATTTACTCAGAGGATGATGTCAATTTTGTGTCATGGTTGCCAAGTGTTTGTCTCCTCTTTTCCTCCAAGGCAGAGAGAGAGAGAGAGGGAGATACTTATTAAATGCAACAACAAACAAACAAACAAACATGCTTAAATCAAAAGATGCTGCTTCTTCCCTTGTAAGTAAAATATCTCTGACCTAGTAGATTTTAAAAGAGCACCCAATTTTCCAAATTTCCCATAAAAACAAAAACTACTTCTACTACTCCCAGAGCTTGCTTCCCTTTGTAAGAATTAAAACTCTCTAGATTCAATGAGCACCCAATTTTCCAAATTTCCCCCCAAAAAAAAAAAAAAAAAACCTTACTTCTACTCCCAGAGCTTGCTTCCCTTTGTAAGAATTCAGATTCTCTAGATTCAAAGAGCACCCAATTTTCAACAAAAAAAGAAGCACACAAAAAAGACTGCTTCTTCCAGAGCAGCTTCTCCTTGTAAAAAAGACAGTAGAATACTAGTATTCCAAAGAGCACCCAACTTGCAACAAAAACACCTAAAAACGTGTGCTTCTTTCTTTCACAGATTCTTCTGAATCCCTTGAAAGCAGACTATTATTAGTCTCCTAGATTCAAGGAGCACCCAATTTTCTTAGTATAATTTTGGGTGTGTGGGAATCTGGGCGTGGGGTCAGCAGATTCGAACATGGGTGGATAGCAAACAAGCTATAGCACATGGAATTTGTAGCTGGAGCTTTTGAATTGAATGGTATGTTTCTCTTTGGTTATGTGTGTGTGTGTGTGTGTTTTTTTTTCCATGTCCAATGGATTGGGAAGAGTGGGTCAAGATCTAAAGGAACGTGCTCTTGAATGGATGTAGTTAGTTGTTGTCAGGGGAAGGAAAGCAGGAACGTGGAGAGAAAGTGATTTGGGATTGGATTATAGACTTGTTGGATTTTCCTCTGTTCTCTACAAATTGGGGATGAAATCTTTAATGTTGAAGTAAGAAACCCAAGAATGTTTTTTACTGGGATTTGATGATCTGATGAGAGTTGATGTTTTGTTGGAGCTCAGAGTTCAGCTGCCATTGGGCGGTGGCCCCATGGAATGATTGCTGCCTTTGTTGGGTTTCTTCTCCATTGAATTCTGTACACTTGTAGTAGATGATTGTTGCTAAGTGCTGCACTTGGGTGAGCTGTGGTGGTTGTTGGTGTCAGGTGAGTCTTCAAACATGGATGAGCTTGCAGGAAGAATTATTTTGCTCTAAGTTCTAGCTTGCTGCTGCTTCTAGCTGTGCAGCTTCCAATCCAAAAAAGAAAGTCAACTCTCGTTTGATTTCAGTACTGAATTGTTTGATGCTGGGTTTTGTACATGAACTCAACACCAATTTCCACAAGAAATCTTTTCTTCTGTAATGAAATCTTGCACAGACAAGTACGTTTGCAAAAAGATATTGGATAGAGAACTTGCTCAGAAATGATCGATTCAGCAGCTTTGGGGTTTATGGCTAAAAATGCAGGAAATTTCAGGAGGGTTTAAAGGTGATTGAATTCGGGTTTCTGTGTTACAGCAAGTGCAGGGAATTATTTAGCCTCTGTCTCAAACAGTGGGTTCAAATCAACTGCCATCATGCTTCCCACTGTAGCACTGAGTGTAGTAGAATCAGGAGGAGCCACCCAAGTGTTTGGCATCATTGGCAATCATTCTTTATCCAACATACCACATGCTGTAAGTTTGTGAATTTCATATTGACCCTATAAAGTTTGGCAGATTTAGATCAAGTTCATGATGGATTAGGGTTTCCAATCTCCCTCCAGAGACACTGGAATTTGCCATTTTCACTGGGATGACCTAGTGAAATGGGAACCATGGATTGTGCCCATGTTTTGTTGTAGGTGCTTGCAGAAAAGATCATAGTACTATGTTGTCTGCCACAAGGTTCACCCTCAGGATTGCTCATTCTTATGGCAAAAAAAAGAGCCTCTCTAACTTCTTAGTGATTGGGAGTGTACCATCTTTGTTTTGCAGAAGCTCCAGGGCTGGTGCAACAAACTTCAGCAAGTCCAGGAGGCAGCAAATTGCAAAGGCTGGAATCATGTGATCTGTTCTTCTTTGCATCCGTTGCATAATAGAACTCCTCTTGCAGCTGAAGCATCAATCAACATACAACCACATACAGTAAAAAGCTTTGGAACACAACCAAGTTTACAGTGTTGTGGTTCAAGGGGTCAATCTTCCTGGAGGACATGGGAGTTGTTTGCAGCAGCAGCAGCTCAAGAAGGCATTGGACCCATTGAGGAGCAGCCCTTGAATGATGATGATGATGATACAGGGAATGGTAATCTTGTTCAGCACTGGCAAAAAACCAAGCGAGATTATAGCGGTGGAGGTGAGTACTTGAACTCTGATGTTGAAATCCACTCTCATGTGTGCAAAGGGATCATCATGTCTGCTGGGAGGAGTGGTTCTGTAAAATTGGGACTTATGGAGGATTTTTTTTTATACCATGGGTTTTGATGGGTGTAGAGCTAGAGGACAAGATGCTAGCAGCAGTGGACATGGGAACGAATTCTTTCCACATGGTGGTTGTGCAAGCAGACAAACAAGGCCAGTTCCGGCTGGTTGACACAGCCAAAGAGAACGTGCGGCTGGGTACTGGAAGTCCAGACATCAGCATAATCACCCCGGATGCTGAGGAGCGTGCATTGGCTGTAATGAAGCGCTTCAAGCACCTTGCACTCACTCGCAATGCAGAGATGCGCATCGTTGCCACTTCTGCAGTACGAGAAGCTCGCAACAAGCACACATTTGTGAGGCGGATGCGTGAGGTTGCAGGAGTGGACATCGAGGTTCTATCGGGTCAAGAGGAGGCATGCCTGATTTACCAGGGTGTGTTGCAAGCCCTTCCTGTCTATGACAAAACAGTGTTGGTGGTGGACATAGGTGGTGGTTCCACTGAGTTTGTGCTTGGCAAAGCTGGCAAGCCCCTGTATGCGACTTCCTTGAAGCTTGGACATATTCGTCTGTCAGCACAATTTCTAGGTTTGGGTCAGAGTAAAGAGGAGCTCAAAAAGGAGCAGGTCAGTAGTATATATGCTTGCCTGAACTTCAACTAATGATCAAATTCTCCTGTCAACAAAGAGATCGATAGACTGCTTGTCAATCTTGACCTCAATAATTATAACCTTCTTGCTGCTGGTTGTCTAATCTTCACTACAAGAAAATGTGGTCTTTCTCATACAAAAAGCTCTAGTGCATTTTTGAAGTTCTTGACAAATTGACTCTAGACTTTATTGACTGAACCAGATTGAGGAGCTTCGGCGACACATACGCAGTGTACTAGCAGATTCAGGTGTAATTGAGAATGTGAAGAAGACGCAATTTGAGATAGCCATCGGAAGCTCAGGCACAATAGAAAGTGTTGAGCATATGATCCATAATCACATGGCAGCCACTGGTAGTGCAGATCAATCTCATACACTTGACTCAAGCACTTTAACTGTCCGTGAGTTCAATGCCGAGGAGCTTGGTGTGGTGGTCAAGAAGGTGCAAAATTTTCACTGAATTTTTTCTGCAATAGTACATTGTAATATTTAATGTGTGAAAAAATTGTTTCCATTGTTTTTTGATCTTAGTCTGGAGCTTGGTGGTAGCATTTTGAGGAGGCACTCATGCTGCTCAAGATTGGTGTGGTTGGACCCAATTGTGCATTTTTGTGCTTGGATTATTGTATAAATGGAATTTGTTTTTGTTTAGGTGTGCAAAGCCAAGACTGTAGAGCAGCGAATGAAAATCCCAGGGTTACCTGAGAGGCGTGCGGATGTGATTGTGGCGGGTGCAATTCTTCTGGAAGAGATTTTTCTGGCAATGGGCATCCAAAAGATGAAGGTGTCACCATTTGCTTTGCGTGAGGGAGTTATTGTCGATACTCTGGCTCAGAGTGTTGTCAACTATAGACCTGGTGTCAACATCCGCCAAACCTCTGTCATCAACCTTGCCAAGAAATTCAACACAGACCAGCGCATGAGGTCTGCCCAACATTCAGCTCAACTTGCCAAGGTACTTACCTACATGGTGACAAAATCAACCCCCCAAAACAATAGCTTTTGACAAGTCTTTTGTCTTCTGTTTTTTTTCTTGTGCCACCTTTTTCACTTTGTAGTTGTGAATGTTTGAGTTTCTTCTGAGCTTACATACATGATGATTTTGTGGATCATGCAGGAAATCCTTGAAGGGCTCCAGAAATGCAGCACTGCAGGAACAGATTGCTTGTCTGATGTCGTCTTACTCCTAGAAGAGGGCGATATAGAGCTGCTGGAAGCAGCCACCACCCTCCACTTTGTTGGGATGTTTATCAACCACAACTCTTACCACAAACATTCCCACTACCTTATCAAGGTTTCAACTTCTCCTTAGATTTGAACTTTCTTTTCATGTACTAAGTTTTGCAATTGAAGAACCACCTCCATCTCCTTCCTTCCAACCTCCCTTCCAAAGATCCTTGTGGGTACTAATATATGATTCTCTGGGATTCTGGTTCAGTGTGCCAAAAGAAACGCACAGAAGTTTGGCTTGGTTTTCCTTGAGATGAATATATCAAGTCCTGATTTCTTCAAAACTCTTTAAAAACTCGTTGTCTTGAAAGGCTCAATAATTTCTTGGGTGATGGATGGGTGGCTTACTTTTTTGTTTGGGATCTACAGAATAGTGAGCATCTATTGGGCTTTAGTCCCTTGGAGATTGAGGTACCATCAACTCTAAACCCTTTTAACAAATTATGCAATGATGTCCATGGCAGCTTGTCATTGCTGTTCATTGATGAAGGCAATGGCTTAGGGTTTGGGGTTTGTGATCACGGTCTGATGCTTTGAGAGCAATGAATGACTCTCACAAGGTTATTATGACTGCAGTCATTGTAACATGTTAACCTTCAATTTTTTGTTGTGCGAGACAGATTTCTCTGCAAATTTCACAGATATATATATATATATATATGTTTTGCAGTCCTAGTTTTCTGTTTGAAGGTTAATCAGGAGGACGTGAGGTCCACCAGACACCAACAAAAGGTTGCACAGTCTAGTTGAGAGAGGCACACACATGCACACAGAAATATTCAAATCCTGTTACAATATATATAATTTGCAGCTTCTGAATCCCCTTGTAACAACAGATGTACAAATGAATGGGTTTGGCAGATCCTTGCACTCCTTGCAAGATACCATCGAAAGAAGGTGCCAAGCTTGAAGGATGAAGATTTTGCAACACTGCCTGAGGAGGTGAGTTCTACGTTACTAGGGCAGATTATTTAATGGGTCTACTTTCATCGTCAAGAAAACCAGAGTCTTAAGAGTAAACCTGCATATAGAAGAATGTGTGTCAGAACAGCACCTGATAAGGTAACTCCTATTGGCTTGGGATTGGGTGGGATTGTAGATCCAGAACAAGCTGCAGGCTATGTGTGCTGTGATGCGCATTGCAGTGGCGTTGGATCGCTGTGTCACCAACTCAATTGAACATGTCCATGTCTTCCAGCGACCTGACAGTGTCACACTTGTGAGCTACTAATAAAACCTCTTGTCAAGTTTGCTTCAGTGAAATAGGGGATCTTGTTGTACATGTGCAATCTTTTTGAATCATTCTTTCTGCTATTCTTCACCCCTGTATTGTTTCTTTTAGTCTCAGTTACAAAAAGGACCAGTTTGTGCTTCACGGGCTCTCATTTCTTCCTCTCAATCTATGACAACCCATTAGAGCTTTAAATCAATCTACTACTAATCATCCTTCTTAAAGAAATTTAACCATCGATAAATTTCAATACATTCCTGCCTTCTAAGTTGCTATCTTTGTAGGCTGTGGTGCCTGCTGTGGATTCTACAGGAGCATTGCGGGATGTCTCACTTGAAGTATGGGCAGCACATTCAGAGCTTCCTTATTTTGAAAAGGTTCTCACTTTTTTCGATTTCTTGAAAGCAAGTCTTTTGTCAAGGTGTTTCAGCATGTTTTTTTGGGGGCCATCATTTGGGAAAAGAAAATGGACAAGCATGAAACTGTCTATGGGTAAAAGACAAATTTGGAAGTATCTGCCACCTCAGGAAGGGTGCAAGAGACCTGATTGTGCAGGCAGATGCTGCAGAAAAATACTTACATTATTTTGAGCTCCTCTTTGGTACTTTTATACTCACTTTGAACAACTATTGGATGACTGCAGATCTTCAAGCGGAGGCCAACTATCATGATTGCTGACGAAGATGACCTGCAGGATATGAACACGGATCCTGTTTCTTTCAGCCTGAGTTCCTAGAATAATATATTCCTACTCTCTCACAGACTCAGTTCTACCCAGTTGCAACTGAAACATGCAATTTTCCCAATGTCATTCTCATGTACAGAAAATTGGACTATCATAGTTATTACATAGTTAGCAGTATTGGTTAGGTTCCAATGTCTCTCTTGAACAAGTTGAATCTGAGGCTATTGCTTTCCATATGCAAGTGAAGCCATTAAAATAATATTATTCTTGCTATCTGAAACCAGGAAAATGCAATACTTTACAGTTTTTCACCCAAATGGGTAAGCAACAGATTAGGGGAAAACTATGCACTCGTGGAGTGCATTGTGTTGATTAATCTCATTTGTCAATTCTAACAATGTTGGGAACATATAGCTAATAATATTTGCAACCTGCTAACCATGCACAAACAGCCTTCACAAGTTACAAATTTTGGGTAGAATCGCAAGCCCTGCTTTCATGCAATACCCTTGGCATCACCCTCAGGTGAGCCCTATTTTCTGTGGTGTTTTAGCTGCCTGCTCTTTAGAGAGAGACTTATGTTGTGTACATCTTCCTGTCATTTCTTGCATTTTCGGCTACTTTTGCTGGTTCCTTTCAGACAGGACTCAAAGTAGACTTACCAGGACAGAAGGGCTTTGTGAAGATCTTGTATCTTCCTGTTGCAAACCTGGTGGTTCAGTTATCTATGGTTGCAGCAGCATTTGATGATTCTGTGTACTTCAATACTTCATTGGCACCCACCTCTGTTGCTGCACCTCCAGAAACTCTGAAAAGAGCTGTCAATGTCTCACGGTGGATCTTCTCATTGGAACAGAATGCAGACAAATGACCCTCTCCCACCACAGGATGGAGATGAACCAGCAGCCCAGGAATCTGTTGCCCACCCAAGAAACATGTATGCTAATGAACAAATTGCTACCTTTTCTTCCTTACCAGTAAGCTGTGATTCCATACATATATCCTGCCTCACTTCCAGATTCTTTGTGTGCATCCATAGTCACCCATTTCCAGCCATTCTAAGTTATCTCATGCATGCTCACCTATCAATTGGCTACTTTCAAACAAGATGTTATAGCTGTACTAGCTTTCCTCTATAATAAACACCAGCAGAAAGCTCCCAAAAATTAGTAGGTCCCAATCAAGTCCATTTAGGTCCCAACTCCACATGTCTCCATGATAAGTTTGCATGAGTGAACCTAAAACAGCCTTTAAGCAGCAGATCCTAAGTTCCAAATCCATGCATCCGTCAAACCCCCTCTTTCTTTCAAAGGATGGAAATCCTCAAAAACCTCTTATGGGTGGGCCATCAACTAAGAAGAGCCCTTAAGAAGGGCCTTTGTTGGGGGCCAATTTTAAAGGATCACTTTTGAAGGTCCTTTTATTACATGATTGAGGCACATCCCTTTTTGCCATGCTTAGAGGGAAGAAAGTTGATGAGACCCTGGTAATAGGGATTTAAAAAATTAAAAATTGTCTTCCTTGTTGAGTCAATGACCACAGTCTTCTAGAAGTGCCCTTTTTGTTGAATTGCCACAATTAGGTAAATGAATTGAATTTTTTAACATTTCTTTCTTTACACAATAAGTGGGTAGTTTTATTATTTATATGTATCAAAGTGATATCATATTTATTTATTTTTCAATTTTGCAATGTTGGTCAAGTGGCTATCATCCATGAGTATACTTAGCCAAATTTGGTGATATTAAAAAATACAAAAGGATCTTGCAATGAAACAGAGGATGTAAGAGAAGATGTAGAAGATGACTATGGAAAAGAAAATACTCCAAGAATGGAGACATGGGAATGTGAAGAGTCCATTTCACCTCCAATCTTTACACCTAACTTTCATGATCTGCCAATAACCCCCAGTAACTATGGTGAGAGAGGTAGCAAATAGAAGCAAATCAAATGAGGGCTAACTGGTCACTGTAGTCATTGACTTACAAATGCTGAAAGTTGATTTGCTACCAATGCCAAGCCAACCAAATTGTAGCCAACTCTGTTTCCAGAGATAGCAATCACATAATACACCCACACTAATTGTCTTTTCCATAGTTGCTGTGGGAAGTCAGTGCCAACACCAAGTTTGGCAAGAATTTCAGACACTGGGAAGCTCCAGAGGGGTAAAATATTATTCTGAAAATTGGCTTCTTCCTGTATGATTGCCAACAAAACAGTACTCAACTAAGTAGGTACCAAACAAGGACTGCTGACTGCTACCACCATGGAACTAGAACTGAATCCATGCTTGTACATTGTCAAATCAGCAAATAATCACATTACAATTCCAGGGCGTACCAAGAGTTGTTTGTTGCAGAACAGTGTACTGGGGCAAATCTTAGTGTCAATACGAAGGACCATCTAATTCATGGTGTTGAAAAGCTGGTGATTGGCCTGGGCCAAAAGAAGCTGCAAATTGGGCAGTAATGGAGGAAGGGTCGGCAGTGGGAAGTGAAACTGGTACAGACACAGCTGCCCCACTGTTAGACAATGCATCAGAAGGTCTCAACGTGTCTGTGGAGGGGCGAGCAAGCAAACCACTACTGTTACTATCTGTACCCATGCATGTAGCCAACATCTGGGCATGCTCAGAGTACATTCTCTGTCGTGCATGCTCCACAGTCTCGCACTCCATCGCTATCAGATTCTCTAGTTCGCTGAATGTCTTCAGCTTCAACTCCAACTTTTTCAACTGCAATAGCAGCCCAGCACATTAATATCAGAGAAACCCAGTGCCTGACTAGTGAAGGATCTTTAATCTCCTTTCCATGGATCAGTGAGAGGTATCTTCCTCCTATACTGATTGAGGGGACATTCCACTTAGAACCCTTTCCTCTTCAGCAGCCCATAATTGAAAGGTGAGCTCCATACTGGAGGTCACAAAACTACCTGCATCTAAACATGATGTATTGCTTTCTTCAAAGCTGCAAAATTTCCAGCCCAATACTTCATTGACAGCACAGAAAATTGTTTGATTCAGAAGACAAGGGCTTCATGTACGCATAAATACCTGATTCTCAATGATCGTGGCCACCAAGCGTTGCATTTCACGCTCCTCATGATCAGCTAGTAATTTGGCTTTCACTGCTGCAGCTGCCACAGCACTCACTGCTGCATGCTTCACCCGTGTTGCATGTTGGGGATCTTCTTCTAACCTTTTGGAGTCTTCCTCTGGCACTGTCTTTGGGACACATTCTTTACCTGCAATTCAAATCCTTAACTCCATCATTCAGTATGGATGCCTAGCAAAAAGCTGACTTTCAAGTGCAGACAGACAGCCTATTAAGACAAATCTGGTCTTGCCAGCCACTTTGCTAATCACCATGACTGTACAGCCACAAATAAAGTTCATTTTTTCTACCACATTAACTGATTGAATGAAATACCACAGAGCAGAAGGCAATCACCAAATGTTTGCAGCATTAATTCCACTTAGTTTGGTGTCTAGATTTAAGTTCAAAGTAGCTTCTTGTGCCAGACCCACTGGCATCAGATAGGATCTTATGTCTATGTCTCATGAACTCTTCAAAACATATCATGGATTATCTAAACTGGAGGCACTGAAAAAACAGCAGCATCAGTCAGACAATGGAGCAAGCTTAAGGGAAAAAAGAGTTTGACGAAGGGATTTCACCTGGAGATGAATCCCCACAAGTCTGTCCAGCTGCTTCCTTTTGTGGAGAACTGTCTGGAACAGGCATTATCCCTTCCCTGTCTATGGCTGATTCAGCATGCTCTGCTGCTTTAGAGTCCTGAACTCCAGATTCCAACTCTGTTCCAGTCTCAGCTAAAGGGCCCTGAACTCCAGATTCCAACTCTGTCTCAGGCTTTGCATTGGGGTCCTGAACTCCAGATTCCAAATTGGTTTCAGTCTCTACCTTAGGGTCCTCAACTGCTGTTTGCAGCTCTCCATCCAATTGGACTACCCTGACAACTTCAACACACCACAACCAGTCAGAGCATGCCTTCCAACACGATGCCCAACATAGGCAGACCTTTTGCATACATGATATTATTCACAAAGTGGATTCACAAATGGATTTGTGACATGAGCCAGCCAAGTTCTAATTAACCTCCCTGCCAGTAGCAACAACCATCATCCTAATCTATGACTGAAGAGCAATGCTCAACTGCTCTACAGAGCATGAGTACAGTAGTTGTTCCTATGGACTATATGAGCTCCTGGTTGCACATAAAGTAACATCCTTACATGCTGAACATTCACTCCTAAATCTTCCGATAATTGTCAAAGAAAGTATGACAAACATGTTTTGGGCTCAAGCAAAATGAGGACCAAGTTTGAGACAGTGCTATAGGCAGCTCAAAGAACCTTACTGTGCCTCCAAAAACTCAACCCCACATCATCTCAAATAAAAAAATTGTTGGACCAAATGCACAGACTGAGAAATTCAAAGCATCATTGCAATCCCGAGGCTTTCCTATGGACAAGCCAATGGGTCACTGGTATAGGTGATGAGAAAAAACCTGTCAGGATGAGAACCACTTGGGAGGAGCTCTTTCACCTTTGGAGCATCAAGAACTATGGCAGTGCCTGCAGCCAGGCGAGGTCCTGGTTCCTTTTCTGTAAGTGATGCTAATGCTGCCTGAGCAGCTGCTGTAGCTACATTTCGACCGACAAGAGCTGCAAGAAATGCCACCTACAACCCAAAAGGAAAATATGTCAAGCATGGCACTATTTGATTTGCAATAAAACATCAGTTTCAGCCAAACATCTTCATCATGAATACCCTGTTGCCTTCAAAAACAAGGTGATGATTTCAAGTGCTCCAAAACTATGATCCTACTGGCTAGTCAACCCTGAGAATTCAGGGTATCTTCAAACAACCTCCTCATTTAACAGGGAAAAAATTATGCACACAAGAAAACTGCTAAAAAAATCACAGTGAAGACGATTTATGAAGGGGATCTCTTATATACCTGGGTCATGACAGGGTTGCCAGCATCTGCAAATGCCACAGCAGATGGAGGTGCAGATAACCGTTTTGAAGCTGATTCTGTTCCTGTGTTGTTACTGACTACCTTTGGGGCAAGGCTTTCAGATGGTTTCTCTGATGAAGGCTCAACTTTCTGTTCTCCTTCTGAGGAGCTAGCTGTCTGCAGCACAGATGGTGGAGAGGGTGCACTAAAAGGCAGTGTCGATGTGTCTGTGTCATCCAAAAATGGGTCTTCAATAGGCAGGCGGATAAAGTGCAGAATGCACTGTGATTTTGATTTGGTAGCCACATGCTCAGCAATCTCATTCCAGTTGTCCCCATAGAGCTCCAGTGCTTCCAGAAGCAGGAGGGTTTCTTGGTCAGTCCAACCCTCTCCCTTTGCATCTGCTGCTTCTGTGACATCCATCCTCATGAAATCCGTAGACATCATATCTGACCCAAACTTCCCAGCATTGTAGCAGTCGGGACAGAGATCAAAATCTGCCTGCAAAGCAAAAAAGAACACACACACCCTTGGTAAGTCTGACCAAACTCAGCTGTAACCATAATTGCAATAAGCTGCAAAAAATTGCTGGCCATGGGACAGAGGGGAATCAAAGAACACACCTGCTTCTGACAATGGTAGCGTTGCCTGGAGCAGTCGGCAGCACAAGAATTGCAATGATACTCCACCTCTGGTCCTTGAAGCTTTTCTAAAGCTTCTGCAAGAGCTCGGTCGGCAGCAGTTTGTTTCATAATGCTTTGTTTGCTTGTGGCATTTTGCTTCGATGATGCAGGAGACCGAGACTTATGAGATTTATACAAGCTTGTGTCTGTTTGTGGCAACATCGCCTGACTCACACCTGATTCATCCACCTCCAGAAGAGAATCAGCGGCTTCTTTGTTTGGCCATGTAGGGAGCCAGTCTTCAGGTGCTTGATAGTTAATGAGACCCCAATGGTCTAAGAACCCTAGTACTCGTGCTATCGATTTCTCATCTACAACAACAACATTACCACCCAGATTGCCTTGCATTATATCCGCAATGCTAATGATCTTAGTCGGATCCTCTCTATACTTGTTTACAATTGCATTTCTGTACTCCATGTACAGTTCTGGTGTATGTGCAACAGATGTGCCATTGAAAAACCCTGCCAAACCCTGCCTCTCCAGTGTGTGAATCTTGGTCCATGAAAACCAGCCTGCATGGCTGGGAACCGTGTGCAACACCTCTGCCACTACTGGTGGTGGTGTTTGTGATGTGGATGCTACGGAGGCTCCAAACCCTAATGCAGAGTCACCAGCATTTCCGTTCTCAGTTTTTGACGCAGAACCTTGCTGTGGCTGATGTTTTTGTTGCTCTGTAGATTCAGAGGTCGTCACCTGCTGCATCATCATCTTCTTGTCGTTGTCGTGGTGTGAGTTATTTTCCATAGCGGGAGAACATGTTGTGGTTGCTGCTGTTTCCTGGATTTCTGTCTCTGGCGGCGGCCTCACCTCCATTGTCTTTTGCTGCTGCTCAGGCTGCACCAATGCTTCAACGACGGTGGAAGAAGAGACATGATGAAGATGCTCAACAACCCCCACCGACGACTCCTTCACCACACCATTCTCCAAGCTCTCATTATAGCCAGGTATTGCAACCTCAGATGACCGTTGACGCGACAGTTTGTAACCTTGCGAAGGTGTTGATGAAGGTGACGATTCCCTCTTCCGCTTCAACATGGTGTCTTCTTTGTGTATATAAGAAATGCAACAACGGTCTTTTCCGTTTTGTGTGTCTTGTGTATGTCTGTCCCCCCTTCTTTATGAGAGGGACAGAAGCGAAGCTCCAAACCCTAATTCTGCAAAAAAACACACACCAACAAGAAGACGCAGAACACCATCTCTCCGACAAAACCTACTCAACTCCAAACAAACAAAACCCAAATTCCCATCTCCTCTCTTTGCCAACCACAAAAATGAGCACCAAACTTCATAACTCCGTAACAAAATCTTCCTTGTTTTTCTCTCTCGATTCTCGCCCCGTCTTTCTCGTTCTCCCCGCGCTCTCTCTCTCTCTCTCCCTCCTTTCCTCCCTCCCTCCCTGCGGGAAGCTCCAAACCCTAATCGCTCTCCGTCTGGTTTTCCGAGTCTTGGCCAGTGTCGGGCGGTTATCAGAAAGAGAAAGGGGTGGAGGCCGCGAAAAATAACCGGCGGTTCTCTTCGTGGGGCTCTTAAGCTTCATTGTTATATTTACTGTTAGGTTGTGGGTTCGAACTTCGAAACCAGCGTTTGGCAGGTTCTTCGGTTTGGACTGTGGGGGGGGGGGGGGGGGGGGGGGTGGACCCGCGCACTGGGGGGTGCATTGGCTTGGTGCACGCACCCTGCACAAATAATTCTCTTA
>Ga0116227_10007718_pt1 | contig 20807 bp, 7 predicted proteins | sample S1TSphgellanicum_FD_89693 | JGI IMG/M metagenome (GOLD analysis project Ga0116227, IMG submission 89693) | Host-associated microbial communities from peat moss isolated from Minnesota, USA - S1T2_Fb - Sphagnum magellanicum MG | ecosystem: Host-associated > Plants > Peat moss > Unclassified...
AATTAGGATAAAATAAATATGGTTAAATTAAATTATGCTAAAATATTTATGGCTAAACTAAATTAGGCTAAAATTGACAATGGTTAAATTAAGTTAGGTTAAACTAATTATTGCTAAACTAAATTATGTTAAATTAAGTTAAACTAAACCATGGTTTAAATATGTTTGACTTTATTTTATTTTGGGATATTTTTTCAGAAAATGTACATTTGATTAAACAAAAAATTATTCAAAATCAATTAATATGATAAAAATTAGAATTTTATTATAAATAATCATAATTATTAATTAAATGTTTATTATAACTATAGTGATAATCAATTATATACATATAATCAATAGGTATTATATATTTAAACTTTATTATTTACGTTGAAATATTAATGTAAATAAGCTACATTAATTAACCTACAAAGTTTACAAACATCCTAAGCTAATTATTAATTTAAACTAAATAATAATATTAAAATCATATTTTCATTAAATAATCATAATTACTAAATATCCTATAATCACCTTTGAAATGCAAATGAAAAGGAGTAATGAAAAACTAACAAGAAGAAAAATAAGTTTTCTAAATTATAAAACCTTTTGTTTTTTGTTTTTTTCTTAGGATCCCTCCTACTTTCAAAGCTCATAACTTTCTTATTTCTTATTCATTTTAATTGATTTAAAGTGCTATAGGAACACCATCTAAAGTCCTACAAATCAAATTGGAACTTTAATAGCAAAAAAAAACATAAAATGAACTTTCTGGGTGTTTAAGAACCGGCCTCAATAGTTTCTTTTTTGTATTTTTTTACCCCCTTTATTTTGGGGGGCCATAACTTTCTCATTTCTAATTTGTTTTCAACAATTATTTATGTGTTAGATGCACCAAGAGGAGGGCTTCAAGATTTGTTTGGACACCAAAAGCAATAGAGCCCTCCCTTGGCTGTTATACTTTAATACAATAATTGCATTTAATGTTCAACTAGGTCAGTTCATGAGGTTTGCAATGGAATGTTTTAACCCATATCCTTTGGCTTCCAATTCTATTTGGCTCAATATATAACTAGGACCAATAGTTATGTTGAAATCAAATACCAAATGCCATTTGGGATGAGTGAATGAAAAAAACTTAACCTTTATGAAATGGTCAAACCTAAAAATAAAATCGGATTATTCTAAACCTACTTATATAACCTAAGCCTATCTATTTTTCAACCTACTTACATACCAAAATAAACTTATTTAATAGGTTTAAATTATTATATACCTACTTAGGCACCACATGTCAACATCTTATTAGCCATAAATTGGATGATTTAGATTTCATTAATTAATATTTAAAATTTTAAAAATAGGTGGGCGTTGATTGCCACGTGTCACCATGTAATTGGTATTAAAAAATATTGAACATGTGTCAAATGGTCAATGAACGTGCCATGGTGTGCCATGTGTCATCATCATAATGGCAAAAACTTTAATGATTGAGATTAATCCAATGAATTTTTAATTTTGAAAACACAAAAAAGTTAAATAATGACATGTGTCCATAAGCTAGTTGTCTGATTTTTAAACATGTGTCATATTTTGATTAATTACATTTAATTGTAAGGAAAGTTGCACATAAGGTGCAACTACATTAGATTGGTATGTATGTATGAACATGCATACTAACACTGTATATACATGTTGCATACATAGTGTCACATGCAACTACATGCCATGTGCAACTTGTCTTATGCAATTACACAAATTTGTAGTTGCATGTGTCACATGCAACTGAATTTTAGTTACAAACAATAGTTGCAAAACCCAAAATTTCTAGTTTTGATCATTTTTATTTTCATTAATGTAGTTTGGTTCATAAGGTTCCAAAAACCTTATTTATAGACTCAACTTGTCCATTTCTTTGTGGATAATAAACAATAGAACTGGTATGTTTAATAATGAAATGGTAAGTAAGGTATCTGATTGCATCATTGATAAAATGGGTACCTTGATTGGTCAAAATGGTTAATGGACATCCAAATCTCATGATGATGTGTTTGTATAAAAACATAATGGTTACTGTAACAATGTTAGTGTGGAGTGCTTGGGCTTCCACCCACTTTGTTAAATAATTAATGGCTACTAAAATGTACCAGTTGCTTGACAATTTGGTTGCAGGTTTAACAGGTCCCATAAAATCCAATCCCCATTTTTGAAATGGTTTTTCAAAGTAATGTAATAACCAATTTGGCCAATTTTGGGTCAACATGTTACCTATTTTTTAACATTGGTCATATGTTCGACAATATTCATAAACGTCTTGATTCATCGTTGGCCACCAACAACCAACATCTAAAATCTTTCACACAATGATATCAGAAAAGAAATGCCCTCTTATAACTCTTCTTGTAATTCTTGCAAAATTGTGGATACTTGTGTTGGTTGTAGAACTCGACAAAACTTGTTATCTTGTTCGAATTTGTATAATACTCCTTCTTGAAGCACAAATGGTTTAGCCCTTGGGCTAAATACTAACTTTGAGATGTTGTAAGTGTTTTTGGCATCACTCCCTCTAATAGGGATTCATACACATTCTATAACCATTTAGGTTGTAAAATAAACATGTGAACATCACAAGTTTGATCAAGTATTCCAATAGGTTCAATGTGGTTGGGTAATCTACTCAATGCATCTGCCATTAGATGGGATCTATTAGGTTTATGAACAAATTTGAAGTCATACTCCAAAAATAATAGAAGCCATCTAGCTAACCTACCAAAAACCTATGGCTTGTTAATTAAATATGTTAAAGCCATGTGATCCACAAAAAATGTAAACATGTTGCCTAACATGTAATGCCTAAATTTGTGTAAAACATAAATCATAGCTAAAGCTTCTTTTTCCATAGTAATATAATTTCTCCCAATGAATTAAGAAGTCGTGATGAGTACATAATAGGTCAATATATTTTACCTATTAGGTTATGGGCCAATATTGCCCTTACTACTAACTGAGACAAATTAGTGTGAACATGGAATTTAAGTTCCCAATTAGGACTGATAAGTATAGGAGCTTGAATGTACCGGTTCTTGATATCTTCCCAAGTAGTTTGACATTAAGCAGTCCACTCGAACATTTCAGCTTTTTTGAATAATTTAGTGATTGGCGTCATAACAAAAGCAAAATTCTTAATGAAACATGTGTAAAATTGGGCCATTTCTTTGAAAACTTGAATCTCCTAAGGTGTTTTGGGTACTAGCATTTTGATTAAAGCCTCTATTTTTTTAAGATCAAGTGTCTTCCCCTCTTTAGAGACTATGAATCCTAAAATAGTTCAAGAACATACCATAAATGCACATTTTTGTGGATTCAAACTAATGCCATACTTTCTACATTTTAGAAAACATTTTTTGAGTTTTTCCAAATGAGTGGACATGTCATTAAAAACAATAAAATCATCTTAAAAGATCTTCATGAACACATCAATGTATTCACAAAAAGTTTTGGTGATTGCCCTTTGATAGGTAGGTGGTCCATTTTTGACCCCAAAAGGCATTACAACCCATACAAAACCCCCCCAATCAGTAACAAAGGCAATTTTGTATTGGTCTTCCAGTGTTATGGAAATTTGATGGTATTAAAACAAACCATCTAAAAATGTATAAATTTCATGTCCAACTACAATGTTAATAACTTCATCAGTAAAAGGTAATGGGTATGGGTCCTTCTTAATGGCTGCATTAAACTTCCTGACGTCCACACAAATTCTGAGTTTTCCATTTTTTTTAAACATTACAACTATATGTTATAACCAAGTAACTTCTTTAACATGTTTAATAAAACCTACAACAAGAAATTTGTCAATATCCTTTTTGACAATGGCTGCATAGTTAGGATTTACCTAGTACCTCGTTAAATATTTTAAAATGGAAATCATAACAAACTAATACTTTTGGATGCTTGGTTGGTGCTTTAAGTTTCTTAGTAACAAGTATGGTTCTAATTATACCAGCTCCTTGTATAGTAATAGTGTTGTTGCCCTAATCATGATACTCTTTAACATCCTTTAGCCAAGGATGACTTAACAACATAAAATAGCTGGAGTTTAACACACTACTTTGAATTATAATAAAAATCGATACATAGGGAATTCCATGAACAAGAATTATAAGATTTCTAATCAAACTTAAGGGTTTTGCAATGGTTTGATCAGCCATATGCAAGTTATAAGGTGTAGATTTTGGTCTAAAAGCATGTATTCAATGAAGTTCTTCCCTACTTGAACCTATATTACTTCCATTTGATGATCAATGGCAATTGATGTAATTGTTAGTTCTAGTAAAATAGGTTTTGATGGTACTGGGTAAAAGGATATGAAACCCTAATGCAAATAAAACTTGCATTGCACGCAACATGTGACTTACAATGTGCAAAAACATTAACTTTATGACAATTAAGGAAAGTTTTGATTAGTCAGACTTTGACATAAAGGAACAAGGCACTTGCCAAATAGAAATTGACATGTAAAGAAGGTTCCATAGTGGAGTTAAAAAGAATTGAGAAATGAACACTTGTCAATTGATGTTGGAAGGTTTAAATTAAATTATACCCATGATTGAATGGACCAAAAGGATTTCAAACCCTAATATAGATAAAACCTTGCATTATACTTAATTTATAATGCACGAAATCATTAACTTTACAACAACTAAAAAAAGTTTTGACTAGCAAGAATTTGACACAAAAAAAAGGGTGAACCAAATAAAAATATTAACATGTAGAGGAAAATTTGTAGCAAAGTTAAAGAAAACTAAAGAGAAAACATTAACCAATCAAATGCTAGATCCATGACATCTTGAAGCCTAGCTTGATTTCTTGCAATATTATGTCACCTAAGTTGTTATTCATATTCCTTTCTAAGGTCAACAACATGTTGCACCTATTCTTCATTCAACTCCACACCATCAACAACAACCAACATTGATTCATTGTTTGCTTTTGTAGGCTCAATATGTTGCACTAATTCATTTTCCACAACTTTTACAAGCTTGACAAAGCATTGCGTGCACTACCTACATTGTTTCCTTGTTAATTCAAAGGGCATGCGAAATTGCATAAAGTATGCAACAACCTTCTTCCCACATCACAATGTTTTGCCATTCACCATCTTGAGCTTGCAAAAACAATTATGACTACCACTTTAAAATAACATTATATCCCTTGCAACTTTCACTGCATTAACAAGAACAATTATCCATATCTTTTATTTCCTTTAAGTTATATAAGATAATTTAGTTTATAAATAAATTCTTCAATTCCTACTACACACAAAAACATGATTAGTGCTTTTAATAAGTCCTCTTCTTAACTCCTAGATGATTTAGGAACCCTTTTAGCTTAAGCTAATTTCTTCCAAATTCTATCGTAGTGCCACCTAATATTGTTAAGTACACATGGTAATAGAGTTGAGGTGGCATGACTAAAATTAGTCATGCCTTGCCATGTAATCATTCTTCAAGTTTAGTTCATTATTGAACAAAACCTCATCAATAACCCTAGTAGATTGTTAATTAGTCATATGACTAGGCATTGATGGTTCCCTTTGATTATGTCACTGTTATGCATGGCTACCATTATAGAACTTAAGTTATTCTATGGATACTATGACTCCAAAGTCATTAACGACATTTTTTCTTTCACAACACCAAAACATGGCATTTATAATTACCAAAATCTAGTTGTTACCTAATGTATGGTAGGGATTAACCAAGAGATAATACATTAGGAGAATGGTAAAGATTAACCAAGACATAATACATTAGGAGAATGGTAAGGATTAACCAAGGTAGTGAATGAGTTGGTTTGGATTAAATTTATTGAACATTTTATTTTGAATTACTTTTGGAAAGAAATGATCTAAAATGAGGTTCTGGAAATTGTTGGAGTTAGAGTTAGAATTGTTTTTTTTACACATGGAGTTAGGAAGAGAGTTGCTAGAGTTAAACATAGACACACATGTTGAGTTTAGAGTTCTGTTGGTATTGGAAAACCATAGATTTTTCATGTTTTTAATTCTAATTTGTATTTTCAAAACTATAGATTTGATGAAAAAACATGGATTTGTATTATGTATTTATTGTGTTTTGGGTTTTTGATAAATCTAACTATATTTTGACCGCAAATTTTGTTTAAATAAGAAAATAGAACTGAGCAAAATAAATAGTAGCTATAATAAAAAAATTGTGTAAAAACCACCATCTTCATTGTTTGCATAATGAAACCACCAATTTTAAGTGTTGGAATGGAGCATCGAATGGAATTTTGTATTGCTTTAAATAAGCAGTGAACATTTATAGGATAAAATTTGCTCCTATCACTATTCATATGTGCTATTTATGATTAGAGATGATTACAGGGTCGCTAGTCCATAAGACCACATCATAAATGCTACTAGTCGCATTAGTTGCAACCACATTAACAACTATGGTTCGCCATGATTTATCTAACAGAACATATGGCAACTAACTTCACAAAGTGCCACGTGTCACAATTTGTTAAAAACCCCATCATTTATTTATGATAACTATTACTTATCACTAATTGTGAGCCATACTAACACAACTATATATGTGCAGTAGTCTCAAATTTTAAGAGTTACATCAAGGATATTCAAATGTGGTAAGGTCATTAGGGGTTTTTAACTACTTCATAAAATAAGGAATGATGAATGCACACGATAATGTGGGAGGGTTGTTTTCTTTTCTGAATTACGATGTTGGTGAATAAGGTGTTGGGTTAATTCCTTTCTTTAACAAAAAAAAATTGATAACCATAGTTTTAAGACCTTGTGGTTGCATAATTAAGGGTAAGAAATCTTTAGAGGGTTGAGGGTGGAAGTAGACACCAAATTCATGGTGCTCAGCAAAACATTGTTTCTTTTTAGTATTTAGTGAGTAGCAAGGATGTTGAGATTCATGAAGTAGTTGAAAAGGTGTTAATGGAAAGTCTAATAGAGATAAAACAATCTTCAAGCCCATGGTTAGCACTAACATTTCGTCATGATAATATTGAATTAATTTTCTAGAATAATCTTCAAGCACTAATGATGTGTTTGTAAGATTTCTATGATGTAGTCCTAGTTCAACCTTACTCAACCTTCACTTCTATCAGGCCTTAAATAGAATCAAAATCAAATTTAAATCCTAACATTCCCACTTGAGTAGCCTCAAATGAATTATAATTTAGTAAACGATTAGAAAGGATAAATCACAATTGTAGAAAATCCAAAATGCGACGAATGATGTGAACAAGATATTCAGTTCGATGTTCCATGAAAAGGGGATTAATTAAGCCTCACAGGTAACATTAATGGCCATCACTAAGAACCCAAGTTTGATAATGAAGATGAACATTGCCATCTTCACATTAACATTTTTCAAACCTTTTTGGAGCAACTCCACAAGCGGGAACAAATTCTAAGTAGATCACTAAAGCATGTGGGTTAGGAGACGATCGATAATCCCACATTGAACGGTCGACTCAAGTGCGCACCACTCTTTCGAACGGTTTTTCGTCATGCGGTCGTTGGAAGACATTCATGTCAAGCAATGTTTATTCAAATTTTTCCTCTTCTATTGGCGCAACTAGAGGATTCAAGGGCGTAACGACATCATCCACCATGACTGAATCTTCACCTACGTCAACAAAAACCAAATAGGCAGCCGGAATAATTTGGTACTTGCATTCAGAGGGGGTTGATGCCTTTTATTTAATAAATTAGGGTAGGTGTAAAGTGTGGCAGTGTCGGGCGGAACCTCATGGAAACCCGAACATCCTAGTTCTAATGGATTCATCAAAGCCCTAATTTTGACAACGGATCTAGAAATACGTGGGGGTTCTTACGATGGAAATTTTAATTTTAATTTACTATGTATTACAAAGTTAATTAGTACATGGTAAAAAATAACTAGGGGATATCAAAAAAGTAAATGGTACGTGGGAATGTTATTACTACCATTGAATTGATTTAATCAAGTAGGAATTCAAGGATGTTTACTTGTTACTACTAATAAATTATCTTAATAATTAGTTACTTGAGATAATTAGGATGAAGAAGTAGGATGTGAAAGTCAAATGGATGGAATGGATTAAGATCAAGCTCAAGAACCTCGTCAAGATATCGAAGATAAGGAAAGGGATGAGTCCTCCAATTCCATTAGTCATGAGGATTATTGATGCACTCCCAAGTTCCTAGTTAGACCCAAGATGGGTCTAAGTTACTCAAACAGTGAAATTGTGAGGAACTTGAGGCACACTCCCAACTCTTAGCACTAGAAGGGGTAGAGGGGCGTGCTGAAGCTCTGGGATGGGATTAGGAAGACCGACAAGCTTTAGTTACTTACTCGAACTTGCATCAAACCAACCAACAAGTTAGTTAATTCACTTTCTAGAACACCTTTAGTGCTAGGAAAAACCACGGGCAACTTTGGACTCATAAGACTCACCACGGCTTGGACTCGAGGGAAGCCATCACCTTCCTCCATATAGTATTTTCTGCATCTTTCCGTGGCACCCACATCCGAATGGCTTTTTGTCCCGGGATGCCCAAGGAGGAATCCCGAAACTGTCCCGGTTTGGACTCTTAGGACTTTGCAAGGTCATAGCTCTTTGCTCAGACCTCCGATTGGGATGAAGTCTAAAGCAAACTTGTAGCTCTCCTCAAGAGCTTTGCAAGAATGTATCACACTCCACCTGCACACACCGGGGTCGGGTTGATTCTTGACTTTTAGTGGTCAGGAGTCAAATTTCCAGTTTGACTCCCGACCCTTCCTTTTGCCATAACTTGTGTTGCAAATGTTCAAATGGCCCATGTGAGCCCATTTTCGACATCTAAACTTCGATATCTTTCCATTGATATAAAGAACACCCCAATGCAAGGTGTTTTGACTCCTAAGATCGACTTCTGAAGTTTCGAGAGTCTCGAAGGACTCCCAAGTCCCCATTTCGGGAGTGTGAGTTTCATCTTCACACTCTTTCAAAGTAGGGTTGCGACAATTATCATCTTACTTGATTGAAGGATGGAACCTTCTTAGAGTTTCATTGGGCACAATAATTTTCATTTTAAAATCCATTGGAGGGCAAATCACTCTCAATTCTCATTGGTTCTTTAAAGATAAGGAGGCCATGGATTAGAAGGAAAGATTTCATTAACTTCCATTGGACAAAGAAAATAAGCTCAAAGAAGGGTCATGAAAAGCTTGGGAAAAAAGGAGTTCGAGAGGTTTTCTTCTTATGTGATTTTCCCTGGGAAGGGGAAAAGAAGGAAAATGGTGCAAAGAAGGAGAGTGGATTGGAGGTTGGTAGTACTTCGAAAGAATAGAAATGAATAGGATAATGTTGGGAGCTTGAAATTTTAGAAGAATTTCACAAACCCTTTCGGGTTGGTAGCATAACTTCTTATTAATTCGGTTGAAGAACCTAAAATTTGGTGAGGACATGCACCTTGTAGTTAGTTTTTAATGAGCGAAAGCAAGCTCGATTTGGACAACATATGTGATAGGAGTGATATTTTAAGTGACTGGTGGTCAATAGCCAAGTTGAACCTTTTGCTTTCGTAAAACCCTTTTGGGTTAGTAACATAATTTCTTACAAATTTGGCTGCAAAACCTGAAATTTGGTATGGACATGTACCTTATAGTTAGCTTTCTAATGAGCTAAAGCAAGTTTGATTTGGACAACATATGCGATAGGAGTGATATTTTAAGTGACTGGTGGTTTGCAGCCAAGTAGAACCTTTTGCTTTCGTAAAACCCTCTCGGGTTTGGTAGCATAATTTCTTACTAGTTTAGTTGTAGAGCCTACAATTTGGTAGGCAAATGCGCCTTGTAGTTAGTTTTCTAATGAGCTAAGGCAAGCTTGTTTTGGATAACATATGCGATAGGAGTGATATTTTAAATGACTGGTGGTCTGCAGCCAAGTTGAACTTGGTGCTGAATCCTTAAGAGTTGGTTTGAATGGGTGACAATTTAACATAAAATCCTAAGATTTAAAGTGTTTGAGCTTGGAAGATAAATCTATCAATTCTGAATCCTAAATCATGCATGAGAAGTAAGTTATTTAGTTTCAACTACAAATGCAACATAACATCTAGAAATACACTTGTATCTTTTTCCTTCACTAATAGTGCATGTACTTTCAAATATGGTCACCTCATAGAACCGGGAGTAGAGGGATAGAAAATCACCTCACACTAATCTATAAACAATATTTTTTTAGCTCAAGTTAACCTAACACACCCTAGGTTGACCTAGGTATTTAAGCTACCTAATAGCTTAACATTAGCTAACAAAGGTTAACCTAGACTAACTTAAGCATTCCTAACTTAAATGTAGGCCTATTTACCATAAACTAACATAAACTTAGACTAGGTTAAAGTAGGTTAAATTTGATTAAACTAATATAAATTAAGCTAAACTTGGCTAGACTTGGCAAAATTAAACTAAACTAAAACACTTAAGCAAAACTTCACAAAACCTAACTACACTTGGCAAAACATGGCTAAAATGGCTATTTAAGTTAAACTTGGAAAAACTTGGATAAATTTGGCTAAACCAATGTATTGAGGCAAACCTTGCCAAAACTTGCCAAAACTTAAATAAATTAGGTTAAACTAATGTATTGAGGCTAAACATGGCTAAATATGGATAAGTTAGTCTAAATTAAAGTATTGAAGAAAAATTTGGCAAAATTTGGCTAAACATGGCTATTTAGTTTTAAATTGGTTAGAATTGGCAAAACTTGAAAAAATAAAACTATTGAAGTTATATTTGGTTAAACATGACTATTTAAAAATTAAACTTGGCTATATTTGACAAAACTTGGATAAGTTAGGCTAAAATAGGATATTGATATTAAATTTGGCAAAATTTGGTTAAACATGGGTTAAATTTGGTTAAATTTGTTTCAGTTTGGTTAATATGATTTTTTTTAACCAGTTAAAATTGGTTAAACCAAGCTAAACTAAATTATTTATTTTTTAAGGTTAAAATTAGGATAATTACACTAAAATAAATTAGTCTAAATGAGTTTAAATTATATTAAATTATGTTAAGTTAGTATGTATTATGTTAAATTAAACTAAAATTATGTTATTTAAGCTAAATTAAACTAAAGTAAGTTAAATTGTGTTAAAGTAAGTCAATTTAAATTATAGTAAATTAAATTAGACTACTTAAACATTTGTTTGTCCATTTCAAACTAAATTAAATTTGGTTATATTATTTCAAATTCAAATATTGTTTCAATATGAATACAATAATTGTGTAGTCATATTCTTAATCATTATTACTTTGAATCCTAATTATAATCGTATGTATAGTCATATAGTCATAATTTTGACCGTAGTCATTAAGATGGTAGTGATTAAAGCCACATATGATTACATGACTATGTTTGGACATTAGTCGCAAGATGTTTAGGTAGTCATACAAACCACATTTTGGTGTTGTGTTTTGTCATATTTTACTCACGTTGGAACATAATTAAAATCAGTAGGAGGTAGTCACATATTTAAAATTTAGGGATTCCTATGTGCCAAAAAATCAACCATGATTTGGTGCGATAGATCATTTCTAAATTGCTACAAAACATTTAATTTTTACGATTTGAATATACATCAATGTGAAAGGTAGTTAATTATGCATGGATTATGCAAATAAATAATGGGGTACACCACATGTTAATTTAAACTACTAAAAAATTACAAGAAACCCTTATGTAAGCAATGCTAGAATGTAATGATCTTCATGTTTATATGAGGGTGCGAATACACACAAAAGAGCCAACATGATTACTTTACAAAAGGATTATGAATCCTTTTTAGTCATTTTTCACTTTTTATATGATTTTTTTTTTTAATGAAATATTTTACAACTTGATATTAAAAATACACATAGTTGCCCCAATAGATCACATATTTTGTGTTAATCATTGTTGAATAAATATGAATTTTTCAAGATGTGTAAAATTTGCAAGATTCTACGTTTCATTTTGAAAATTTATCATAATTTTCAATCATACCAAAATATGTTAAGTACTTTAGGTTTTTGTCTCTTGTATCATAAACTACAACTTCTTTTTATATGTCATGCACATTACACCCCATTTACATGTAATAAAAGACTCTTGAAAATTTAAAATTTTGAAATGTACTTTGAATTTTAAAAATTTTAAAATTCCATATCTTTTGAATTATGATTATTTTTTGAATGTGGGTATTAGGTTATTATCATCTAAATTTTTTTACCATCAAAATTATGTTATTAAAATAATCCTTTACCTAGTCCTGTGTAAAATTAACCATAATCTAACATAACACCTATTCAAATTCAAATGTCCTTTATTAAAACCAAAAACCAAAATTTAATTTAATGAATGTTTAATTTTAATTCCTCAATATTCATATTAGTCATTTAACACAACTTGGAATGATTAACGTAACTTTAAAATGTCAAAAAAAAAAAACATATGTAAGAAATTCATGGTTTTCACCATTATCTAACATGGTTTTTGGCTTTTATGTGTGTACCAGCACCGATGAAGTTGAATAGCGTGAAGCAACTAAACTAGGTTTAACAAACTATGAATGCCCTTGTAAAATTTTCCATGGTGGGATTGTTCAAAATTTACAAATAATCAAGAAACATTCAAGTGGCAACACATGGGCAAGGCAAATATTTCCAATTGCCTATTGGTGATATGTTTGGCAAAAAATTGAATTTGATGCTTATAATTGATATGATATTATCTAATCAGAATGCATTAGTCACATTGCTTAGTAGAAATTAAACTAAATAGTGGGTGATGAAGTGTTAGCTTAAAGAGGTGGGTTTTCATGACACACTTGAAGATGCATATTCTAAGTCTATTTGGACAACCAAATATTATTCAAGCATGAACCACTGGGTTAGTGAAAGTTAGAACAAAATTAAATTATGGTGCTTCAATTAACTTTTTTTTAGTAGACCATGAACTCTTTAACTACTAGAATTTTAACTAAATGATGTCTTATTGAATCGACTTTGAAATGGATCTAGAATTTGAATTACAGTTGTAGTTACTTAGTTTTTGTTTCAATTTGCTTTGCAGTAGATTATTAGTATGGTTTTCTTTACATCTCATGATTAAGATTAATTGATCAATGTTAAATGGCTTGTTTTCAATAGGCACCAATAAAAAGAGATGCACAAGATAGTGGCAAGAAAGGTGAAAATCATTTAAGGTGTGCCACTTAAGATGAAAAGGATTGAATCCTAAGTGTACTTCTTTTATATATATATGTTTTATCCCCATCAATATTAATGAGTCAAAAAATGTCGATTTTTTTAATAAACACCATATTTTGGACTATTCCAGTTTTAAATTTCATCATTACCATTCATTTTGTGTCTATATATGTAAGCAAAAATAATGAGGCCCACAAGATAATCAAGTCCCTTGGTTTACTTTAATGATGATTCAATACATGTATGTACAAATAGTTGTGTCCTTTTTTGAAACAACTATAAACACATTTAAGTGTGTCCCAAATGTAATAATACAAGGTGTTTGGTCATTTTCCTTTGAGTCCATGGCTAACTTGAATGTACAGATGCAAAACACTTATAGAATTGTTGACATGGCATAGAACTAATGTCAGTTCAAATGGCTTGATTCAAAAAGAGTGGTAGATTTAGTAGTTTACAAACATATTGATGGAAATTGGCCAGATTTTTTTAACCATTCTACATGGTTTGTGGTATTGTTAATTACAATCTACCTCCAGGTATTTTCTAATGTTCATATTGATTATCCTTTGCAAGGAATGATCTTGCCATTTACTAATGTAGATGTGTATTTATAACCTCTAATAAAAAAATTGTAAATATTATGGAAAGGGGTGGAAACATTTGATTCATACTTGGGCACAAAATTTAGGTTGAAAGCAATGTGTATGTGGAAAATACATTATTTTCTAACATACAATTTGTTTAGAGGTTTTGTGACAAAAGGGCATGTGGGTTGCCCCCTTGTGGTCCTAGTCATCAAAGAAGCTAAAAAAAATGGTTTATTATGGGATGTGTCACAACCCTAGCCTTGGGCTCGCGACTAAGGCAAGGGCTTGTGAAGGTGTGGGCCAAAAAGGAAGCCTAGGAATCACATTTTATGCTCCCGGGAGTGTGGGAGTGTGGGAAAATGTGAGGGAATGAACCTTCACACTCCCAAATGAGCTTCCACTTTGGGAGTTGGACTCCTAATGGACTCCCAAATCTTCAAAGAGTGATTATAAGGGTCAAAACCCATTAGATTGAAAAAAAATTTATATCATTGAAAAATTATTAGAATTTAGATTTCCAAAATGGGTTCACATGACCCATTTGGGTAATTAAAATACAAGTTATGGCCAAAAGAAGGGCCGAGAGTCAAATTGTCAATTTAATTCCCAACCACTAAAAGTCAAGAATCGCCCTGACTTCCTTATGTACAGGTGGTGTGTCACATACGGTTAGAAAGCTCTCCACAAGGTCTACAACTTTTCTTTAGAACTCACCCTAATCGGAGTTTTGCACACAAAGTTATGGGCCTCTAAAGTTTTGGAAGTCTTAATTTTGGGAATTTTGGGAATTTTGGGACTCCCATCTGGGAGTCCCCAGACAAAATGACATTTGGGTGCTGGTCTCATGGCCAGTCATAGAGTATACTATAAGGGGGAAGGTGATGGTTTCCCCCAAGTATGGGTTATGGTGAGTCTTATGAGTCTGTGTTTGCCCGTGGTTCGTTTGTGCACCAAAAATGCACCAACTTTGTATCAACCATTTGTTGTTTGGTTTGTGCAAATCCATGTGAATAATTAAATAGCTTGTCGCTCGTCCTAGTCCCACCCCGGAGCTCTAACATGCCCCTCTACCCCTGAAGTGCTACGAGCCAGGGAACGCACCCCAACTCCTCCTTTTGCTGTCTTCACCTTTGGATTCACAATTGAGTCCATCAAGGAGCTTGGGGGTGTGTTAGGATGTGCATGGGTATTTACCAAGGAAAAATCCATATAGAAAAGTTCAAATGGCATTAAATGGGATAATAGAAATTAGGGTTTCACCAATTCGAACATTTGTTTGTAGTAGATACACTTGAATAGGCAAATGAACGAAAGACAAGGCTAACAAATCCTTTGAATCAAACAAGTCAAAAATTTGACCTTATAACAAACATGGAATCAAATGACGAAGCATCATGTTTCAATTTCCATATTGGTAGGTGTGTATCCTTAAACTTAATGTTTTAAAATGGCAAAATTAGTTGACAATAATCACTTAATTTAATGTTTGGTCACCTTGGAATTAAGTAACAATAGTTGCCTAATGTGATGAATTTACAATAATTAAAAACTTGTAATAAAAACTTATGCATTACATGATGAATTAATAAGAATTGGTAATTTATAATACATTGAATGTAATGCATTGTGGAAAAAACTTGTGAAAAAATGATATAAAAACTATATTTGGCACCAAAAACACGCCAATAGTTTGAAAAGATCTAAACCTTAGTGCAATTCATATGTTGTTAATTATAGCTACAAGTTGATGTAGGTGGGTCCATTAAAAGGCAACCCATCCTTGAGTGGTACTTTTAAGAACATCACACCTTGATTTTTTTGAACCCATCAAACTTTAAAATATCATAGGAAACATTTAAATTTTAAAAATTTGTAAATTTTTTAATGAACCCATTTATTAAGTTCCATAGATTTTGATATTTCAATATTATCAAAAATATTATATATTTTGAAGTTTTTAATCATTGCATTTATAAAAAAAATAGTGTTGGTTATTTTCCTTGAACTTTTTGGTTAGGAACAAAAATTTGAAACATGATTTGAAAACTCTTTTGGAATATTTTTCCTAAGGTAATTTTGAAGTCATTCTATTTTTTATTTTTTTATTGGATAATTAATTAAATAAATTTTGTTATGAATTTCCAAAGTTAAAGCTAATGACTCCTAAAGGCACCATCTTTATTAATAATACAAAATTTTAAAAATTTCCATTTTAAAAATTCCACTTCAAGTCATATATTAAAATGTGCAATGGATAAACATTAAAAATAATAATTTATAATTGTGAAAACATTTGAAGCCCAGGGCCCATGAAAATGATTTGCCCACTTTTGGTTCCTTAAGGAATTTCTTGAGGCTATTGTACCACTAAAGGATGGGTTTACCCTAAACTTCCACGTACCTTTTCTTGTGTTGACAAATCAATAGAAAAACATTTTTCTACACATTATTAGGAACTTTAAATGCTTATAGGCTATGTATCTTCATTGAAAACAAAATACACACAAATGGGGCAATGAAAGGAATGAAATCACATGATAACCATGTCATGATGCAAGACATTTTGTTGCTATGCATGCAACAACATATGGGAAAAGGTTGTAAAATGACCATCATTTGCCTTTGTTAGATTTTTGAGAAATTGTGTGAAAAGATTGTGAACACCAAAACAATGGGAAAGCTCATGAAAAAGGAAATGACAATGACATTAATATTATTGGAGCAAAAATTCTTTCCATCATTCTTTGATATCATGACTCATTTATTAATTCATTTAATGGAGGAGTTGGAAATGTGTGGTCTAATCCACACACATTGAATGTACCCCATTGAACATTATTTGAAAACATTAAAGGGGTACATTCACAATAAAACACAACCTAAAGGAAGCATGGTAGAAGGCTAGGCATTTGAAGAGGCATTGGAGTTTTGCACCATGTATTTGCAAGAATTTATTGCCACAAGGTGATGGGTGTGGGATGACAAAGAAGACCCATCAATGTTTGATGAAATTTGTTTGAAGGACTCGAGCATCCATAAGTAATGGCTGTAGATTTCCAACACATGGCACATTCTTTTGTGCTTTAAAATGTGGAGTTCATGGTAGATTAACCTAGGTAATGCCTTTTTTTGGAGTTTGCATTCCAATATGTTTGTCACTTAGCATACTGAGCATACTCAAACTAGGTTCATCGATTAGTAAACCTAATTATGTAATAACCATGCATATGGGTTGGACACAAACACAAACTTCAAATGTCTTTTAACATTTAGACAAATTGAGTGTCAAATTCGAATGTTAGTACCTCAAGTCTAGTTTATGTAAGGGTTGTGTATGGAAACTTCCAATTTCAATAAGTCTAATTTGGTTTTTATATTTTCTTTCTTAGTATGTTTTTTAACATTTTGTTTTCCTAATTATGTTTTTTTTCCCTTATTTGAATGAAATTTGGATGTTTTCTATTTCTATTATGGTCTATTCATAAGGTACTTGCAACCTAAAGTGGATTAGTTTTGACGCAAATTTGAATCCATAGCAATGTTTTTCAAAAACATAAGTTATTGTCCAAGAAAAGACAATCGTTGGACTTTGTTGGCTCAAATCAATTTGAATTTTTCTTTTATGTAGTGGGGTAGGTGGGGTGGGTCAAAATTTGTCACATGGAATAGGTGGGGTACATAGGCACCTATTTGTAATGTGAGTTGGGCTTTTCAAATTTCATAAGGTGTTGACTATTGACAATCATGAAAATTGTCCACATTAATTTCATTTCAAACATCAACCCATATGATTTAATTTAGGTCAACTCTTATTTTACAGCTTGAAGTTTACTAGCTTGGAAATGATGGCATTGTAGAACCCACCTTCAAGTAGTTGCAAATTTATTAGCTCAAGAAAAGTGAAGTAGCAAGGGTTAGCAAATTTGAAAGGACAAAGACTAGGTTTTGCTACTCCCTTTTACACTCCTATACCTTTGCTTAAAGATGGTGGCTTAATCTCTAGAAAGGAATTTGCAGAAAATATGGCCTATGTTTTGAAGGTTTGAGCTTAAAGTGTGTGAAAGTGCTAAAGGACATTTCTTTGAAGGACATTAGTAATATTTTTGGTCCTATTGTGAACTAGAATGGCTACAACAATGAGTTCACAAAGGACCCTCTATTTATTGAAAAAAGATGAAAGCATTGTGGATGGTGATGCACCAAAAACCTTGTATGCCAACAACAAGGTTAATATTATTGGGAATCACTAGAAGGTTCGCACGAGAGAAGATGGGCAAGCCAATGAATTGGGCTATGTATTGTTAATAAATAGGAGATATGCTCAAGCGCAAACATAAATCTTTATCGAAAGGAAATTACAACATGATGTTCACAACATGAAACATAACATTAAGAACTCCTCAAGGTTCTTGTCACATAAAATACACATACTTGTGTAATGAAGAAAAGAGAGCCAAACCATCAACACCAAGGTATTTAACTAAAAAACCAAACCACAAATAACCAAACTAATATAAGTAAAGAAAGTAATTCAACCTTGTGAAAGTAACCTAGTTACTTTCCTACTCTAGTAACTAATGAAACATAACTAGTTGAGCTTGAATTCTCAACACTCCCCCTCAAGCTCAAATCCACTTCTAGTACACCAAAGATTTTTTAAAACTTCCTTAGCTTGTTTGTACCTAAAGCCTTTGTGAAAATGTCAGCAACTTGATCTTCAGTATTGACATGAATAAAGTCAATTTCTTTTGCTAAAATTTTTTCTCTAATAAAGTGGTATTGCACCTCAATGTGTTTTGTTCTAACATGATAGACCAGGTTGTTAACAAGTAGTATGCTATTGATGTTATCATAATAAATGACAACAGGAGCATCCATTGACTGTCCCAAATCTGAAAGTAGTTTTTGTAACCAAACTAATTCACATGCAACAATTATTGCACCTTTGTATTCTACCTTCGTGTTTAATAGTGCAACTTGTTGATTGTTTCTTACTATTCCAACTAACATCACCACTTCCAAAAGAAAACATGAAACCACTAGTCAATCTTCTATCTGAAAGATTGCCAGCCCAATCAGCATTTGTGTATCCATGTACTTGTAACTAGCTCTTGGCTTCATAAAAAATTCCACACTATAAAGTATGTTTTATGTACCTCAGTATGCGCCTCACTGCATCCAAATGTGGCTTTCATGGTGTTTACATGAATTGACTCATCACTCCAACTACATAACTCAAATCTGGCCTTATGATGGTCATGTAAATCAAACTCCCCACTATGTGTCTATACATAGTGGTATCCTCCACAAGGTCTCTTTCATCTACATTTAACTTAACATCCAATGGAATTGAAATGGGTTTGCAACCCATCATCCCATATTCGGATAATTTGTTCAAGGCATATTGCCTTTGTAGTAACCATATCCTTTTAGGGGATTGGATTACCTCAATGCCGAGGAAGTAACGCAACTCTCCCAAATCCTTCATCTCAAACTTTTGTTTTAAAAGCTTCTTCAAATCAGAGATGTCTGCATCACTATCTCCTATGATAACCAAGTCATCAACATAGATGACTATGACTATAATCCCATGATCTGTCTTTTTCACATATAGTGAAAAATTTGCATTGGATGTTTGAAATCCACTTGTGACAAGATACTGACTTATCTTGTCTGACCAAGCTTTAGGTGTTTGCTTCAAGCCATACAGAGTTTCGTCAACCTACAAACCAAATTAGGATGTGTTTGGTCCACATAACCTGGTGGTTGCTTCATGTACACTTCTTCCTGTAAATCTCCATGAAAAAAAACACTCCTTACATCCATTTGATGTAAAGACCAACTTTTTGTTGTTGCCATAACAATGATTATTCTTACAGTTGTCATTTTGGTAACTGGACTATAGGCCTCCTCATAGTTTATGCCATAAGTTTGGGCATAACCTTTGGCAACTAATCTTGTTTTGTATTTGCTCATAGATCCATCTGCATTATGTTTGACTTTGTACACCCATTTGCACCCAATTACTTTTTTGTCCTCTGGTAAAGCTACCAATTCCCAAGTAGCATTCGCATCCAAAGCCGCCATCTTTTCATCCATGGCATTGTCCCACTTAGGGTTTCCAATCGCTTGTTCAAAACAAGTGGGTTCAACCTCCTGTATAACTCTAACCATATATGCGTAATAATGAGCTACAAAGCCATCATATGTGAGTCTTTGTACATAATACTTGACTCGTGTGGATCTTCGTACTCCACTGTTGTTGTCAATTGTTTTCAAAACTTTATTGGCCATCTGAGCTCCAAGAGTAGTAACTGAAGGGATTCTTGATTCTTCACCCACACTCTTCTCTGAATCACTTGACTCATCATCTACATGAAGATTTCTAGATGATGTTTGAGAACTACCATGTACAATGTTTGAAAATCTTAATCTTCCTTTCCATGGAGTGCTACTGGGCCCACTAATTGAAGACTTTTGTGGACCACTGATTAATTGTGATTCTTGTTCCACATTTGATGAAACATCACAATTTTTAGCCTCTCCATCTTCTACTACCTTCAATGGTGAATACCAACTAACCATTTCATCAAACACAACATCTTTATTCACTTGCAACTTTCGAGTGGAAGGATTGAAGCATCTATATCCTTTTTGTTCTAAAGAATATCCAATGAAGATACACTTCTCAACTTTTGGGTTTAGTTTTGATCTCTTCTCATCAGGAACATGCATGTATGCAATGCAACCAAACACTCTAAGATGTGAGACATCTAGTTTCTTGCCTGTGAATTTTTCTTCAGGTGTCATGCCATGAACTACCATTGTGGGTGTTCGATTCATGATATAAATTGCAGTTGCTACTACTTCAGCCCAAAAGTAATTTGGCAAATTCTTCTCATTCAACATGGCACGTGCTATTTCTACAATGTGCATGTTTTTCCTTTCAGCAACTCCA
>Ga0116227_10007719_pt1 | contig 20799 bp, 21 predicted proteins | sample S1TSphgellanicum_FD_89693 | JGI IMG/M metagenome (GOLD analysis project Ga0116227, IMG submission 89693) | Host-associated microbial communities from peat moss isolated from Minnesota, USA - S1T2_Fb - Sphagnum magellanicum MG | ecosystem: Host-associated > Plants > Peat moss > Unclassified...
GACGCCGAATTTCCGCAGGATTTCCTTACCCTGGTACTCGTGAATCTTCATGCGTGATTCCCTTCAGTCTGAGAGTTGGATTGAACTTCGTTTCCGCTGCTGTCGTTCAAACGGGACGTGCCGGCGCCGTTGCCGTTTCCGGCGGCGTGGCGTGTTTGTTCGCTTGCTGTATCCGCACGCTCCGCTGAACGCGGCGCGTGGCCATACCAGCGCGGATAAAACTGTCGCACCGCCTCGCCGTCGAATCGCAGCGCGTGGCAGCGACCCAGCTGGAATGGCGGCTTGTCGTTTGAGTGTTCGTCTGAGGCTTTGGGTGAACCGTCCCCTGATGCGTCCCCTGGAGCCGCTTCGTGCGGCGGCTTACTGTCGTTCGTGTTCCACACTTCACCGGCGAACGCCTGAATGGCGGCCGTGGGAAGGAAAGCGCACAACTCGGTGAGATGCGTGCAACCTGCCGTGCCTCCCAGCAAACGGGCGGCTTCGCGGCGAAAGTTGTTGAACAGATTGAGCCCGATGAGGGCCCGATAGGCGGGATTGGTGGCTTCGCACAGACCGGGATAGGGCACCCAGTCGGACGACGCTTGCGCGTCGACAACGTTGAGCTTGCGATCGATCGTAATGCGGAGCCAGAGTTCATGGATCGGCAGACCGTTGGGCCGGACGCCCGACGCAAGTGCCACATCACGTGGCTTTTGGTCGGTGAGACACGCCTCTATGTCCCACAGGCCGTCCTCGCGCTCATAGGCTTCCGCACGAATTGCGCGGCGATGGCGCAACTGACGGGAGACGGGCGGGGAAAGCGGCATGCGGAAGGAAAAGGCCGAATTGGAAAACCCCTTGATTTTAGCATACCGGGTATTTGAGACAGGTTGGATTGTGCATAGCACCAATCCGGGGCCGGCGGATGCGGCCTGGTGTCGCGTCGGGTGTGGGCGCCAAACGGTTCGGACGGGGGTGTGGGTTGCTGGGTGGTGTGGGTGTGAGTTGCTGGGTCCGGCTGCGTCCTGGCTGCGGCCCGCTGCGCGTCTGATGTTAGCCGTCGTTAGCCGTTAGCCGTCAGCCGTTAGCCGTTAGCCGTCAGCCCACTCGTCCTCGATGCCCTTAAGGATCTTGCTGATCGTCGCGCCGGAGAATCCGCGCGCGGCGAGAAAGCGCGCCTGCTTTGCTCGCTCAGCCTGGGTTTGCGGAAGCTCGCCGTATTTCTTGCGCCAGACCGCCTGGGCACGCGCCAGTTCGGTTTCGCGCAACTGGGCGCTCGCCTCCTCGATCAACGTCTGGCCGACCGCGTGCCGCTTCAACTCACCGACAATCCGGTTGGCGCCAAGACGTGACGAGCGACGGTGGACCAGGCTCTCGGCGAAACGCGAATCGGATAGCCAACCCTCGCTTTCAAGCGAATCGAGCAAAGTCTCTAGAGAATCGGTCTCTTCGACGAAGGGCGTCAGCTTGCGCGCGAGTTCGGCGCGGCTGTATTCGCGGCGGGACAGGTAACCGAGCGCGCGGCCTTTCAGCGAACGAGCGGGGCGCTGGGATTTTGCGGCGCGGTCGTCATCGGACGGCGCCTCGCCGGGCGTGCGGCGCGAGCGGGTGTAGGTGGTTTCTGCGGAAGCGCTGGCGGCATCGCCAGAATCCGGCGATGTGGAACTGCCGGAAGTGCGTTGAGACGCAGACGCGCGGCCCGAAGCCTGATCGTGCGCGTCGAAAGACTCGAACGGGTCGAAGGAGTCTCCGTCGGGATCACCGTCACGCGGGCCGTCCGCATCACGTCCTGCATGAGATACAGGCCGGCCCTTGCGTATCACGCGACGATCACTCCTCTTCGCCCGCGACTTCAGCGCTTGCGCCCACGGCGGCTTCCGCCATTGCGTTCACGCCCAGCGATTCACGGATGCGATTTTCGATTTCGCGTGCGATCTCGGGATTCTCACGCAGGAATTCGCGTGCGTTATCTTTACCCTGACCGATCCGGTCGCCGTTGTAGCTGTACCAGGCGCCAGCCTTGTCGACGATCTTCGCCGACACACCCAGGTCGATCACTTCACCCTGACGCGAAATGCCTTCGCCGTACAGGATGTCGAAAATCGCCTCGCGGAACGGCGGCGCGACCTTGTTCTTGACGACCTTCACGCGCGTTTCGTTGCCGATCACTTCGTCGTTCTTCTTGATCGAACCGATCCGGCGAATGTCCAGACGCACCGACGCGTAGAACTTCAGCGCATTACCACCCGTGGTGGTTTCCGGGTTGCCGAACATCACACCGATCTTCATACGGATCTGGTTGATGAAGATGACGAGGCAGTTCGTACGCTTGATCGTGCCGGTGAGCTTGCGCAGCGCCTGCGACATCAGACGCGCTTGCAGACCCGGCAGCGAGTCGCCCATTTCGCCTTCGATTTCAGCCTTCGGTACCAGTGCCGCGACCGAGTCGATCACGATCATGTCGATGGAACCCGAACGCACCAGCGCGTCGCAGATTTCCAGCGCCTGTTCGCCCGTGTCCGGCTGCGAAACCAGCAGATCGTTCACGTTCACGCCGAGCTTGCCGGCGTATTGGATGTCCAACGCGTGTTCCGCGTCGATAAACGCTGCTGTGCCGCCGAGCTTCTGCATTTCGGCGACGACCTGCAGTGTCAGCGTGGTTTTACCCGACGATTCCGGCCCGTAGATTTCGACCACACGGCCACGCGGCAAACCGCCGACACCCAGTGCGATGTCAAGACCCAGCGATCCCGTTGAGACCACCTGGATATCTTCGACCACCTCACCTGCGCCGAGTCGCATGACCGACCCTTTGCCGAACTGTTTTTCAATCTGCGCGAGCGCGGCAGCCAATGCCTTGCTCTTTTCAGCAGTCAGTCCAGCCGAGCCTTTCTTGCTTTCTTCCATGAATCGTCCTTTGCTATGATGAACGGCGTCTGAGGCAGATGTGCAGCCCATTCATCACGGACAGCACGCTAAACGCAGACACTGTATAAAAAAACAGTAGTTTTGGCAAGCACGATTCGCACGTGGAGACATTTATGTGCGATCGGGGTGCGCCACACTACCCACAAAAATCGTTGGAGACCGCTGCGCGCCGGGCGATATCACGGTGCCGGCAAAGCCAGGCTGGCGCATCATGCGAATTCTCATTGCCGAAGATGACAGCATACTCGCGGACGGTCTCGTTCGATCACTCCGCCAATCGGCATACGCCGTTGATCACGTGAAGAACGGCGTCGAAGCCGATACCGCGCTGTCGATGCAAACGTTCGACCTGCTGATACTCGATCTCGGCCTGCCGCGCATGTCCGGGCTCGAGGTGCTGCGCCGTCTGCGGGCGCGCAATTCGAACCTGCCGGTGCTGATCCTGACCGCGGCGGACAGCGTCGACGAACGCGTCAAAGGCCTCGACCTCGGCGCCGACGACTATATGGCCAAGCCCTTCGCCCTCAACGAACTCGAGGCGCGCGTGCGGGCGCTGACCCGCCGCGGCGCGGGCGGCGGCCCGACGGTGGTGCGGCATGGCTCGCTGTCGTTCGATCAGGTTGGCCGGATCGCTTATATCAACGAGCAGGTGATCGAGTTGTCCGCGCGCGAACTGGGCCTGCTCGAAGTGCTGCTGCAGCGGATCGGCCGGCTGGTGTCGAAAGAGCAACTGGTCGATCACCTGTGCGAATGGGGCGAAGAGGTCAGCAACAACGCGATCGAAGTCTACGTGCACCGGCTGCGCAAGAAGATCGAGCCGAGCGGCGTGCGCATCATCACCGTGCGCGGCCTCGGCTACTGCCTCGAAAAGGCTACCTCGGCCACGCCGGCCGGAGCGGCGTCCGACACGCACGCCTCACGCTCGACGCCCGAACCGGCCGCGCCCGCCTCGCCCGCATCCAGCGCGATGCCCGCGAGCCACCACTTCAAATAGAGACCACCCATGTCCGCACGCGTAGAGCGCGCCACAGCGCAAGCGGCGGACCTCGACGACGAGGCGCGCGACGCCCGCTACGCGAACCCGTTCGCGCCGCCCGACGAAACCGAAGCCTCCGCCGAGGCCCGGCCGCGCTCGCTGTTCGGCGAAATTCTCGACTGGATGCTGGCGCCGCTACTGCTGCTGTGGCCGATGAGCATTGCGGTCACGTATCTGGTCGCCAAGTCGATCGCCAACGGCCCGTTCGACCGCGCGCTCGAAACCGATGCCTATGTGCTGGCGCGGCAGATCCATCCGGTCAACGGCGTCGCCGAACTGTCGCTGCCCGATGCGACGCGTGACTTCCTGAGTGCGGACAACGTCGACAAGGTGTTCTACCAGGTGCTCGGCACGCGCGGCGAACTGGTGGGCGGCGACCGCGACATGCCGCTGCCGCACGAGGAAGACCGGCCGCCGCCGGGGCTCGTCGAGTTCCGCGACGACGTGCTGCGCGGCAACGACATCCGCGTCGCCTATACGACGGTCGAGTTTCCACAGACGCCTGGCGCGCTGCCGGTGCTGGTGCAGGTGGGCGAGACGCTCGACAAGCGCAGCCAGCTCGCCAACGACATCATCAAAGGCGTGATCCTGCCGCAGTTTGTGATCCTGCCGCTGGCGATCGTGCTGGTGTGGTTCGGACTGTCGCGCGGGCTCGCGCCGCTGCACGCGCTGCAGGCCCATATCCGGGCGCGGCGTCCGGACGACCTGTCGCCGCTCGAATCGCGCCGCGCACCGCCGGAGATCGAACCGCTGGTCACGTCGTTCAACGACCTGCTAACGCGTCTAGAACAGAATATGGAGCTGCAAAAGCGCTTCATCGCCGATGCAGCCCACCAGATGAAGACCCCGCTCGCCGGCCTGCGCACCCAGGCCGAGCTGGCGCTGCGCCAGGACGTGTCCGAGGAAGTGCACCGCTCGCTCGAGCAGATCGCCACCAGCTCCGAACACGCGGCGCGGCTCGTCACACAGTTGCTGGCGTTGGCGCGGGCGGAAAACCGGCTGTCGGGGCAGATTTTTGCGCCGGTCGAGATCACCGAGGTTGCCCGCAACGCGGTACGCGACTGGGTGCAGGCCGCGCTCGCCAAGCAGATGGATCTCGGCTATGAAGGGCCGGACGAAGCGGTGGAAATAGACGGCAGTCTGCTGATGTTGCGCGAGATGCTCTCCAACCTGATCGACAACGCGATCCGCTACACACCGGCCGGCGGACGTATCACCGTGCGGGTGAGGCCGGACGCGGCCACGCGGCAGGTCCATCTGGAAGTGGAAGACACCGGCCTCGGCATTCCGGTCGCGGAACGGGCGCGGGTGATCGAACGCTTCTACCGGATCCTCGGCCGGGAAGGCGACGGCAGCGGGCTTGGCCTCGCCATCGTCCGCGAGATTGCAACCATGCATGGCGGCACGCTGACGATCGACGACAACGTCTATCAATCGGCGCCGCGGCTGGCCGGCACACTCGTGCGCGTCAGCTTAAAGGTACGCGAAACGGCCCGGGACTTACCCTAACCGCCCGGCGCCCAGAAAATATAAATTCGCGAGATGACGACAATTTATTTGACGATGCGCGACATTTGAATGCATCTTGGCAGACAAAGACCGCATCCGACCCCACCTCCCCATTCTCTTTGTTTTGAGATACCGCGTCAGTAGGCCGTAAGTTTCCACTCCAATAATCCGATCACGGGCGCGTCTTCCGGGCGGGCCGCGTATATATCAATATTGGAGACGACATATGGCAACCGTTGGCGGGCAAATCTCCCACGTGCCGATGACGCACGAAGAGAAGCGAGTAATCTTCGCATCGTCGCTAGGCACGGTTTTCGAGTGGTACGACTTCTACCTGGCCGGCTCACTCGCGATCTACATTAGCAAGAGCTTTTTCTCCGGGGTCAATCCCACCGCAGCCTTCATCTTTACGCTGCTCAGCTTCGCGGCAGGCTTCGCCGTGCGGCCGTTCGGCGCGATTGTGTTCGGGCGTCTCGGCGATATGGTCGGGCGCAAGTACACGTTCCTGATCACCATCGTGATCATGGGCGTCTCGACTTTCCTGGTCGGTTTTCTGCCCGGATACGCGGCGATCGGCATGGCTTCGCCGGTGATCTTCATCGCGATGCGGCTGCTGCAGGGCCTCGCGCTCGGCGGCGAGTACGGCGGCGCGGCAACTTACGTCGCGGAACACGCACCGGCTGGCCGGCGCGGCTTCTACACTGCCTGGATCCAGACGACGGCCACGCTCGGCCTGTTCCTGTCGTTGCTCGTGATTCTCGGCGTGCGGACATCGATCGGCGAGGACGCGTTCGGCGTCTGGGGATGGCGCGTGCCGTTCATTGCATCGATCATCCTGCTGGCGGTCTCGGTGTGGATCCGCTTGAAACTGCATGAATCGCCGGCATTCGAGCGCATCAAGTCGGAAGGCAAGACCTCCAAGGCGCCGCTGACCGAAGCATTCGGCCAATGGAAGAACCTGAAGATCGTGATTCTCGCGCTCATCGGGCTGACGGCCGGCCAGGCCGTGGTCTGGTACACGGGGCAGTTCTACACGCTGTTCTTCCTGACGCAGACGCTCAAGGTTGCCGGTTCGAGCGCCAACATCCTGATTGCGCTGGCTCTGCTGATCGGCACGCCGTTCTTCCTGTTCTTCGGCTCGCTGTCGGACCGGATCGGCCGCAAGCCGATCATCATGGCCGGCCTGCTGATCGCCGCGTTGACGTACTTCCCGCTGTTCAAGGCGCTCACGCACTTCACCAACCCGGCGCTCGAAGCCGCGACGCAAAAGTCGCCGATCGTGGTGATCGCCAATCCGGATGAGTGTTCGTTCCAGTTCAACCCGGTGGGTACGGCGAAGTTCACCTCGTCGTGCGACATTGCGAAGAGCGCGCTGTCGAAGGCAGGCTTGAACTACGACAACGTTGCGGCGCCGGCCGGCACCCTCGCGCAGATCAAGGTGGGCGATACGGTGATCAACACGTTCGACGGCAAGGCGGCGGACGCGAAGGCGCAGGGCAAGGCGTTCGACGAGTCGCTCGGCTCGACGCTCAAGGCCGCCGGCTATCCGGCCAAGGCCGATCCGTCGCAGATCAACTGGCCGATGAGCGTGGTGATCCTGACCATCATGATGATCTACGTGACGATGGTGTATGGGCCGATTGCGGCAATGCTGGTGGAGATGTTCCCGACGCGGATCCGCTATACGTCGATGTCGCTGCCGTATCACATCGGCAATGGCTGGTTCGGCGGGTTCCTGCCGGCTACCGCGTTCGCCATCGTGGCGGCGAAGGGCAATATCTACTCGGGGCTGTGGTATCCGATTGTGATCGCGCTCATCACGTTTGTGATCGGTGTGCTGTTCGTCAAGGAAACCAAGGACTCGGATATTTACGCGAAGGATTGAGGCTTGCGCCTCCCGCCGCCGGGTCCGGTTAGGGTCTCGGCGGTGAAGGGTGAAAATGTTGGGCGGCAGGGGTTGACAGCTCCCGCCGCCATCTTCATAATCTCGCTTCTTCTTTAGGCGAATTAGCTCAGCCGGTTAGAGCGACGGAATCATAATCCGCAGGTCCGGGGTTCGAATCCCTGATTCGCCACCAGTTTCGCTGACGGCCCCGCCCCTCTTCACTGAGCGGCGGGGCTTGTTGTTTGGGCGGTAAACTCGCGCGCTGCCGGCGAGGCCGTGCGCGTTGACACCCAGACTCAACGGTATGGCGAAGGATAGGGTCGCGCTTTCGCGCTTGATGTTTTACGCCATTCGGACCGCCTTTGTCATGCCCGCAGACTGATCACCGCCGCGCGCATCGCCTCCAGGTTGTCCATCGCGGCATCCACGGTGGTCTTTTTCGGCGCCAATTGCTCCCCACGCGCCTCGCTAGGTGCGCATCCGAAACGTTCCTTGAACGCGCGCGCAAATGTCGTCTCGCTCGCGAACCCCACGCCATAACCGATCTCGCCGACGCGCTCACGCAGCCGCTTCGGGTCGACCAGGCGACGCATCGCCTCATCCAACCGGCGTTCCCGAACGTGTTTAGCCACCCCGCCCGATACCGCAAAAAGGTCATAGAGAGCGGTTCGGGAAACCTTTAGCGCTTTGCAGAGCGACGCGACGCCCAGTTCAGGATCGATCAAATGGCGTTCAATGTGCGCCTCTGCTTGCGTGCGCAGCATCGGGGCCAGGCGCGGGTCGTCTTTTGTGACTTCACGCTTAATCGCCTTCGGCAACAGGCACGCAGCGAGCAATTCCAGCGTGGCCTCCGCCGCAACGCTCGATTGCTCGTCCGTCATCTCGCTCAAGACCTGTGCCAAGGCGCGCATGTGAGACGCGACGAGCGCGCCGACAGGGTCAGCCGCATCCCAACAGGCGCCGTGCAGAACAGCCCCTTGAGGCATGCGTTTGTCCAGCGCTCGCCGTGGAATGCTCAGAGTCAGCATGGGTGCATCACGCGCAAAGCCAATGTTTTCGCGCGACATGTCGCGAACAGCGACGGAGTTGAGCGGCACTCGCTGCTCGCCCTCCGCGGACGCCGACATCAGTTCGCCGCCAAGCAGGCAGTGGACGAGGTATTGGTCCAAATCGGAAGTCGCGATGCGCTTCCGCGTCCGCCGGAATTGCACTTCGTCTTTCGCGGCGTGATGTGTGAGCAGCATCGTGCCGCCAAGGCTCCAAGCGGTTATCTGGGCGGCCAGATCTGATTTCGACCGCTCAATCTCATACATGGGGCGCATCACTTCGCGCCAAATTTCTTCCGCGTCGTCCGCTTTAAGGCGCGCGCTATCAAATCGCAATGGCTGCGGCATTGACAACCCCTTTTGGCTTTTCCGCATCTTATTCGCGAAACCTGTCATTCAAAAGATCGAGAACTCACAAAACGACACGTTGGACAAAACGACGGGTTTTCGTGGACAAAATGAGGGACGCTCCGGGTGCCTTTTGTCGATCATTTGCACAACGGTCAGGGCGCGACGGCAAACAACAAAGTCGCTCCGACCATCATCGGGGAATCGTCATGTCGAGAACTATCAATCCAAACGCAGGCCGAGCGTCGCCAGTTGTCGAAGCAAAAGATGGCCGCGCCACTCGATGCGATTTGCATCGCGGAAACCTTCGTTATGCCTTTGGCCGCGCCCACGCGCTGCAATGCGGCCGCGCTCGTTGTCGCTCAGCCTCGTGGCGCCTGGCCATCGCTGCCCGACGCCTCACTTGTCATTTGTCGCCTCCTGGCGTCACAAAAAACGACGCGAGACGCTCGTATCAGCTTCGCCACGCACAAAAAATTGACGCGTAACGCTATAGCGAGAACGCAATACGCCTCATTTAACGCACGGAGATCGACGGATTGGACGTCGATGCTCCGGCAACAGCCAGGACCATCATGAAAAGAACAGCAATTTGCGCCGCAGCGGCGGCGTGCATGCTCGCCGCATGCGGCGGAGGGGGCGGTAGCAGCGGCGGGGAATCTTCCAGTGGCACAAGCTCGAGCGCCGCAGCGCCAAGCGTCGCCCTGCTCGTCGCGCCGGGCGCAAGCGCCGGCTCGTTCGCCGCGACCGGCGACACGACAACGGATGCGCTCAACTTCCTCAACTATCAGCGCGCGCAAATCGGTCTGCCAGCGCTTTCGTCGCAGACGGGCGTGGCCCAGGCGGCACAAAACCATTCGATCTGGGAGCAGGACAACGACATCGTCGGGCACGACGAGACTTCGGGACAAGCGGGTTACACCGCAGCGACGCCACTCGAACGAGTCAACCTCTATTACTCGACCCAGTCCGTCGGCGAGATCACAGCCGGATTCTCAGGGCCCTTCGCAAATTCCACGGAAGCGATCACAGGGCTCTTTGACGCTCCGTTCCATCGCGCGGTTGCCCTGTTCGATTCAGTGCATGCCGGGGTTGGCGTCGCGAACACAACAAGCGACTCCCAACTGTCGACGCTGACTGTCGATTTCGCCGACTACAAGCAGTTCATCGCCGACAGCCAACTCGTCGCGTGGCCATACAACGGCATGTTGAACGTCGACACCTCGTGGTTCGCCAACGAAAGCCCCAATCCGATGGCGCAGACGACGCAATCTCAGCCGTATGAAAACACGGTGGTCGGCTATCCGGTGACGCTAACGGGTGGAGACAACGCCGCGTTCTCGAACGTGTCGTTCGTTATCACGGATTCCACGGGCGCAAGCGTCCCGTGCCAGGAAGTCGACAGCTCGAACAACTCCGAGGCGGCGCGCGAGGCCATGTGCGTACCGTTCTCGCCGCTGAAAACGGGCACGACTTACACAGTTAAAGTGACCGGCACGCTCTCGAACACGTCTCTGGCCGCGACGCCCTTCTCGCTGTCCTGGGCTTTTACGACCGCCGCGACCGCCAACACGCCGATCGGCGCGCCGACGTCGACCAGCTCGTCAAGCGCAAGCGAAGCCAATGCCTTGAAGCAAGTCGCACCGCGGCGAATCATCCTGAACTGAAGAGATTTCGACATGAAACAACTAATCGAACGCGCGGCCACCGTCGGCACCATCTGCGTCTCTGTTCTGCTGTCAGCATGCAGTGGCTCTCCGAGCGAGGGCGATGTGCGCGCCGCGCTGCAAAAGCAAGTCGAGGCCGGGCGCGCGCAAGCCGAGCAGCTAATGGGCAAGAGCGCCTTCCTGGACAAGCAAATCGACCAGCAAAAGCAGGCAGTCGATGGGATCAAGCTCATCGGCTGCAAGAACGATGGCGACAAGGCCTACGTATGCGACCTTGAATCCAATGGCGGAGCCAGTCGCGTTCGCATGCTCAAAGGCTCGGATGGATGGATCGCCAGCGACGTCGGCAAAGGCTGACGCGCGGGCAGTCGGCAACGGCAAGCGTTGAGCGGCGGTCGCCCACTTTTTGAACCATTTTGGATTGCTGATTATGGACCTGACTTCACTCGCCGCTTCAGCGGCAATCGCGGCCTCCGCCGTGTCTCCGGCGAGCTTTCCCGCTCCCGCCGCCCAGCCGGTGCCGCTTACGCAAGCTGACGCGCCCGCCTACGTCACGGGCGAGACCTGGACGTTTCAATACAGGAACGACCTTGAACCCGCCAAAAATTCAACTTACACGCAGACTGTCGCGCGAGTCGAAGACGGCCGCGCGATAGTCAACGGTGGCGCGACGATCCTCGACGCCAACGGCAATATCGTGAAGCTGGGAACGGCCAGCTACGAGCCGAGCGATGGCAAGCTTCGCTTCCCTTTACGCGTCGGCGACGAATGGACCTCGTCCTACGCCTATCACTCCGGCTCGTGGGAAGCCATCGGCCAGCGGCAAACGAAGGTCGTCGGCGTGGAGCGCGTTGACACCGCTGCGGGCTCGTTCGAAGCTTTGCGCGTCGAGCAGCTCGTCTCATGGTCCGCAGGCGGGGGAAACAAAGGGGGCGGGCGCACTAGCGAAACGGACTGGTATGCCCCGAGCGTCGGTCGCATCGTGAAAGCCGACTTCTCCGACAAAGCAGCCGGCGTCGCGCCGACGAGCACCCACGTCGAGCTAGTCAAGTTTTCCAGGCCCTAATGACCCTTTCAGCGGCCCCTTCGCCGACGCCCGCCAACCGCGCGGCCTCGGCGCTTTTCCAAGGAACAACCATGCAAGCGCAAAAACCGAAGATCGCAAGCGTTGAAACCCAAATGCAGCGCAGCAAGAACATCGGTCGCACGATGTTCATTTTCATCTTCTCTTTCGTCATGTCGATTCCAATCCTAAACATGCTTTTCGGGTTCGGAATCGTAATTTTCCTGACTATGCCGATCCTCACAACGAGCGCTCAGCGAGCCGTCGATTTCGGCTGGCTGCTGCTTGGAGCAGCGCTGTGCATGTTCGGCTTCTTTTTGCCGGGCATTTTCTCCGGGCCTACGTCATCCGGCTTTTTTCACGGCTGGCTGCTCGAGGTCTTTCTGAATGCCGCAGTCGGATGGTTCATCCTCGCCAGCAGACTTGGCCACCTGTTCGTGAAGTCGGCGAGCGAGGCGTGACGATTGCGAGTTCCGATGGTCAAGAGCAACGCTCCCTCCCGGCCCAACAAATTGAACCTTTGCCTCACCGCGCGTGTCGAGTATAAACACACCTTCCGAGAGTAAAGCCCCCCGATGAAGAACCTCGCAGCCTCAGCCCTCCTCTCCCTCGCCGCCCTGTCTGCCCACGCGGCTCCGAACCAGCAATGGAAAGATGCCTCGACCACCTTCGCGACCTTGATCCAAAGCGGATACAAGCTTGTCGCGGTGGACCATGCCCCGTCGCCTGGCAGCCTCAGTCTGGTCACAACCGTCTACTACCTGCAAAAAGACGCGAGCATGTTCGCGTGCAATGAGACTCACCGCGTCGCCGACGCGAAAACAGGTTCGACAACGGGTGAGTTCACATGCTCGGAACTGGTTCAGCCTTACGACTCGACCATGCCGCCTCAACAGTAGGCTCACCGGGAACAGACATTCATAGCCTGGACCAGCGCATCCTGCTCCGCCGGATTCTGAAAGAACGCTTCCAGACTCACGTGCTCCTCGTTGGCGACCTGCTGAAGGCAACGCGCGTTATTGGACCTCACGCTCGACGGCGCCTTCGCGACAGCCAATACAAACAAGCCGAGTATCAATAGCATGTTGGCAATGCCAACCACCCACTGCAGTCCCTCGCCCGAAACAAACCCTCTCCAACCTGCGACATCTCTATTCGCCACTGGCTTCTGCACATCCGAATTCATTTCGCATTCCTATATATAACGTAGTAATCAGTCCAACCAGCAAGCGTCGATCGCGCCTTACCGCGCCACCGGCAACAAGCTATCGAAAGCGCGCTCCACCCAGCGCACCACAGGCCATCGATCGAACCTACGTCGTCGCCCAACGTACTCGCTAGTTAAAGTCACTTCCGCTGGACGCTCGCCGTCTGCACTCAACCAGATGCGTTCGCCGCGCGCGACCCGGATCACATCTCCCGCTTGCAGCCAGTGGTCGTACGGAGAAAAGATGCGCGTCAACCAGACACGCTCGCCATGAGCGCGGATTTCGCAGTGGGCCATCACGCGCCACGACATGGTCTGCCGCGGCAGAAGGCTTAAGTGAATCACCATCCTCGGCACATGCATCGCGCGCACAGAATGGTCATGAGGGAAGCAGGAACAATCGGACTGCTGGCTAGCGTCGTGCATGGTCATCTCCGTCGATTGAGCCGCGAGACGGAGGAGCCACCAAAAGAAAAAGGCCTCATCCGTTTCCGGCGAGGCCTTGTGACTTGCGCTACTGCAAATTGCTAACGCACACACGCCTCCGATGATTCGTACCAACGTACGATCATTCGGTGTTTAGTCGCGGTGGCGATATGGGCGGGCGCTTTCATGTCTTGAAGTTTCTATTGCACGCTATGGCTTGTCAATAAAAAGTTGCCAAAACGTGCGTGAGGCGCGACACGCGTGACGCCACGTTTTGCGCTCATGCAGCGTGCATTCGCAAGCTGCGCGATCCAGCATCGAACTATTGATGCTGATCCGCCCGCACAGTCCCGACCACCGAAAGCACCGCGTCGATCACCGCATCAGGGCGATAAAACTGAATGTAGTGGCTCGAGTCGTTCACGAGTTGATGCTGACTTCTCGACGACCACGTCGCCTCGTCGTCCTGCATCTGCTTCCAGACCGCCTTGATTTTCTGCCCTTGCGTAGCCGTGATCTGCATGGACTGAAGCTCCGCATCGGAGAACGGCGCCATGGCGGTCAGCACAAAAAGCGGCCGGTTGCCGAGCTGGCGGAAAGTCCCCGCTTCGGTGAGCGTCTCGTTTAGCGCTTCGTCTTCAAGCATCATCGGACCGAGAGACGTGGGCGCGTACGCGCGAATCGTCTCGACATCGTGCAGATCCTGGTGCGACTCCTGCGGAACCAGAACGGGCGCAACGGGACGCAACGCGCCGGTCCAGGCGAGCGACGCGGCGAGTTTGCCGAGGAAGATGCTCTGCTCCGGCATCACACCCTTGAGCCGTTGCGTCTGGTCCGGATGCGAAGCATCCACGAACACCAGACCCGCGACGTCCTGACCGTAGTAATGGGTATAAGTCATGATGTAGGGACCGCCCAGCGAGTGCCCGACCAGCACGAACGGACCATGCTCGCCGGCTGCGTTCAAGGTCTTGTGCAGATCCTCGGCCACGGTCCGGCCGTTTTGAGCGCGACCTGGCGCGTCGCTCCACATGATGCCTGCGCGGCTATACGAACAGGCTCTCGTGGTCTTAGCCACCGCATCCTGAACAGCGGACCAACTCAGCGATCCATTGATATCCAGACCTGATTCGAACACAACCGTGGGCGATCCCGTGCCTCTGCAATCAAGCTGAATCTTGCGGCCGCCGATATCGACTAGCGTCCCCTGCGCAGGAAAATCCCGCGTCACGTGATGCCGTTGAATGAACTCATAACCACTGCCTGTCAATACGACTAAAGCAATCAGCGCAACAAGCGCCGATGCAATACGAATAATCCATCGCTTCACGACTGTCCCTTGTCCGAACCTGGCGAGGGGGCAGTATGCTCCGCGAAGAATGCAACCGCCAACCGGCGACGCAAACGTACTGCCCGACTACTCCACTAACCCCAGATCAAGCGGAAAGCAGATCTCAAACGTCGTCCCACGACCTTCACGCGACTCGAAGCGGATTTGCCCATGCAGTACGCGGCAAAGCTCCTTGACGATCGCAAGGCCCAGCCCTGTGCCCGGTATATCGTCACCGGCGGCGCGCTCGAATTCATCGAACACCCGGTCCGCATCCGAAGCCGCGATCCCAATGCCCGTATCGGAGACCCGGATAGACCAGTGGCCCTCTCCCGCGCCGCCGATAGCCAGTTCGATTTCGCCCGTGGCCGTGTACTTGGTCGCGTTCGACAACAGGTTGAGCGCCACCTGCTTCACCTTGAGACGATTCGAAGTCACGGACACGAGTTCGGCGTCACACGCCGTTTTCAGGCGCAAGCCTTTTGCTTCGATAGCAGGTCGGCACGAAGTCACCAGTTCGTCGAACAACACCCTCACGTCAAACGGCTCCGCTTCCGGCGGACTGTTATCGCCCAGCACGACCGAATACTCCACCATCTGGTCGACCAGTTGCTTCATATCCGCCGCCTGACGATGGGCCAGCGTCAACGCGGCCTCAGCCTTTGCCGGCGCACGCCCGATCAACGTCAAAGCCACCGAGAACGCATTCAGGAAATTGCGCAGGTCATGCACCACGCTGCGGGTGATCTGCATGCGCGACTCATGGAGATCGCTGACGAGCCGTTGGTTGAGCTTCAATTCATGATTCGCGCGTTCGAGCTTGCCGGTATAGTCGTCGATTTTCCGGTCGCGCTCGCTCACCACCTCGCGGATCGACGTCAAGGTGACGAAACTCAACGCTTCGGCAATCAGGCGCCGGGCCCGTCTTTCGTGGCGGCGCGTGAAGCCGCTTTCGGTATCGGCGAATGTCTCGAGAGCCCCGGCCAGCGTCTGATGGAACAGATCGAGTTCACGCACCAGTTCCTCGATCCGGTATCCCTGGCGCCAGCGCACGAGACCATGCATGCGCGCGTCGCGTTCGATGGCCGGCTCCACCTTCTCGAGATCCTCCGCGTCGAGCGCGGCGCACAACCCGTCGAGAATCTCCGGCAGGTGATCGGCAAGCTGTTCGTACGTGAGTTTGTCGGCCTCGATCAGGTCGACGTCGCCGAAGACCTCTTTCATCCACTGCTCGGTCAAGCGAACCCGCTCGCTGCGGAGAAAATCGGCGAACCCGCGCAGAGGCCCTTTAGGTGTATCAGTCATAACGGCCACTCGGTGAGTAACATTTCTACAAAAAGGAATCGACATCTACCGTATCGAACGCGGCACGCGCGGTATCGACGACGCTCATCATCCGAACATTCGCCTCAGTCGGATCTGCCGCCGCAGGCCCGCAGCCCTTTGCGGCAGGGGCTCGGACCGGCCACGCACGCCCCACGGCCCTTGAAAGCGAAGTCATTATGACCCCAACCACACGCAATGGAACGGCTTTTGCGTGCCTGTAACGGCTAAAACGACGTTCACGAACTGGCCATTGCAAATGCACTCGATTTTGCTTGTGGATGACGACCCGGAAATCCTCGCCGCATGGCAGGCCATTCTGCTCGACGAAGGTTATAGGGTATGTTGTGCACGCAACGGTTTCCAGGCACTCGAGCGTCTGAAGGAAAGCATCCCGGATCTGGTGATCACCGACTGGATGATGCCCCTGATGGGCGGCGCCGAGCTATGCCGCCAACTAAAGGCTCATCCTGACCTCGCCCGCGTGCCGATCATGATTCACTCGGCCGCGCCGCCCAGCGTCGAAGAGGTGCAAACGTGGAATGCCTGCCTGCGCAAGCCCGCGCCCATGCAAATTTTTCTGACTACGATCGAACAACTCTGCAAGGGTGACCGACCGCCGCGTTGATCGCGCCGTGGCATGAGCCTTGCTGCACGCTTGAGAACCCGTATTAAAGGCATTCGAGAATTGCACCAAGCCCCGTCCCCATCACTCTGTCAAACCTGGAGCGCTCGCAAGATTCGTGTCCTCAACGTCCACCCGCGCGTGCTGGTGGTCGACGACAACGCCGACGCGGCCGAAGCGCTTGCCACCTATCTTTCTTACGAAGGCGTTGAAACGCGCACCGCCGGCGGTTGCGGCGAAGCATTGCGTTGTGTCAGGGACTGGGTCCCGGATGTGGTGGTGCTCGACATCATGATGCCGGAGCGCGACGGCTTTGAAACCGCTCAGGCCTTGCGCACGTACTTACCCACGACGAACCTTGGAATCGTGGCTTTTACGTCGCTCGATGACGATCATGTCCGCGAAACCGGCACGGCGCGGCACAACTTCGACGGTTACTGCCGCAAAGGGACACCGCCGGTCGCCCTGCTCGCACTGATGCAAAAACTTTGGCGCTAGACGCATCCACCCGACCCTTTAGCCCCCCACGCAATGACGCAACCCAAAAAAATACTTCTCGTCGACGACCAGGCCGACGCCATCGACGCCCTCTCCATGTTGCTGGAAATGGACGGGCACGAGGTCCGCACTGCGTACAGCGGCGCGGATGCATTGGCCGCGGTCGAGACGTTCGTTCCGGACCTGGCCTTGATCGACGTCTCCATGCCGGATATGAGCGGCATGCAGCTCGCGCGGATACTGCGGTCCAACGCGAGTCTCGCCGGCACACGGCTGATCGCGCTAACGGGCTATGCCGGCGAGGCAGATAAACGGGCCGCCACGGAGGCTGGCTTCGACGCGCACGTGACCAAGCCGGTGTCGGCGGACCAGTTGACGAGGCTCATCGCGCAGGCGGACTGACGGCCACCGTACCGCACCACAGCGCCCCCCGCGCCCTGGCGGCATGGTTGTTGCGCCAAAGCAGGAAAGGCATCTGAATGTTGGAACCATGTCTACCATTCTGCTCGTCGACGATGAGATCGATTCGCTCTGGCTTTTCAAGCTTGTGCTGGAGGAGCGCGGCCACCACGTGATCGTCGCGGAAGACGGCAAGACGGCCCTGGCGAAAGCGAGCCGCTGTCTGCCCGATCTGATCGTCACCGACTGGAACATGCCGGGCACCGACGGCGTGGAGTTGTGCCAGCGCCTGAAATGCTATCCGGCGCTCGCCCAGATTCCCGTGGTCATGTCGTCGGGCCGCACGCCGCCCGCGGACAAATCGGCGCTCTGGAATGTGTTTATTCGCAAGCCAGTCGAACTCGAGACGCTCGAATCGGCCGTCGACTCCTTGCTGATGATGCGCCTCGCCGGTCCCCAATCGCGAACGAACGCACCCGCCCCGCCTGCCGCGCGATGGCAGCCGGTCCCGTGGAAACTCTGGGTTTAGCGGGCATGGCCTGCTCGGAAACGGACGGGCCAATCCGTCGCGCGAGTGCACCCTCTATCACCGTTTAGCGATCCACAATCCGGCTGAGATTGCCGCGCACCCGCTGCAGCAACGCGATCAACTGCTTCGCCTCCTCGTCGCTGAAGCCGCTCAGACCCTCCGCGGCCACTTCGTCGCCGACCTTGCGCGCCTTGCCGAGCGCGCGCTCGGCCTTGGCGGTCATGCGCACCTGCCGTTCGCGGCGGTCCTCGGGATTGCTCCAGCGCTCGATCCAGCCGCCCTCTTCCATGCGGTCCAGCAGACGCCCGGCCGAAATCGGCGCGACCTCGAGCAGGTCCGCGAGACGGGCCTGGTTGACGTCCCCGTAGTGGGCGAGATAAGCCAGCACACGGCATTGCGCGCGAGTCAGATCGAGACTCGACTTGGCGAGATCGTCGAAACGCTTGCCGGTCAGGCGGCCCACGTCCGAAATCAGGAAGCCGAAGCGCTCTTCGAATTGGGTTTTCATCGCGCGATTATACGAAAGCCCCGGCTAAGCGGGCGCCGAACAGCGGCCCCGCCCTGTACGACTGCACCACACACCACACCCGTACAGTTCCTGGTATTCGCACGGCGTCCTCATCTATATACTAAGCATGCTTACTATCTATTCCAACCCGAGTCTCCACCCGCCGCCCGCCCCGCCCACCCATGTCTTCCGACTCAATATCTGGGAGTACTGCCGCTGCGCTGAACCGGCCCATGATCACCGTATCGATCATGCTCGCCACCTTGATGCAGACGCTCGACAGCACCATCGCCAACGTGGCGCTGCCGCACATGCAGGGCACGCTGTCGGCGTCGCAGGACGAAATCACGTGGGTGCTGACCTCGTACATCGTCGCCGCCGCCATCGCCACGCCGCTGACGGGTTGGCTGTCCGACCGCTTCAGCGTCAAGCGGCTGCTGGCGTTTTCGATTGCCGGCTTCACGATCGCCTCGGCGCTGTGCGGCCTGTCCGAGACGCTGAGCGAGATCGTCGCCTCGCGTTTGCTGCAGGGGATTTTTGGGGCCTCGCTGGTGCCGTTGTCGCAGTCCATCCTGCTCGACATCAACCCGCGCGAGAAGCAGGGGCAAGCCATGGCCGTATGGGGCATGGGCGTGATGGTGGGGCCGATTCTCGGTCCGACGCTCGGCGGCTGGCTCACCGAAAGCTATAACTGGCGCTGGGTGTTTTTCATCAACCTGCCGGTCGGCGCATTTGCGCTGTTCGGGGTCCTGACGTTTCTGCCGAGCAAGGCGCCGCGCCATGACGTGAAGTTCGACGCCTTCGGCTTCGCGACGCTGGCCCTCGCGATCGGCGCGCTGCAGGCCATGCTCGACCGCGGCGAGCAACTCGACTGGTTCGGTTCGCATGAAATCGTCATCGAAGCGCTGCTGGCGTCCATCAGCTTCGCGTTCTTTCTCGTCCACACAGCGACGGTCGGCAAAACTTCGTTCTTCAAATACGAGTTGCTGAAGGACCCGAACTTCGCCACCGGCACGTTCTTCATTTTCGTCATCGGCGCGGTGATGTATGCGACGCGCGCGCTGCTGCCGCCCATGCTGCAGACGCTGATGAACTATCCGGTCGCCACCACCGGTCTGGTCACGGCGCCCAGCGGGGCCGGCACGATGATCGCCATGCTCTGCGCCGGACGCCTGCTCAAACGCATCGACGCGCGCCTGCTGCTGCTCGCGGGCTTCCTGATTTCCGCGTTCGCGCTGTGGCAAATGATGAACTACACGATCGTGCTGTCCGCCTCGGATATCGTGTGGCCCGGCGTGATCCAGGGTTTCGGACTCGGTCTCGTGTTCGTGCCGCTGAGCGCGCTGACGTTTTCCACCCTCACGCCGGAACTGCGCGCCGACGGCACCGCGACCTACAGCCTGATGCGCAATATCGGCAGCAGTATCGGCATTTCGATCGTGCAGACGCTGATGACGCGCGGCACCCAGGTCGCCCATGCGGACCTGGCGGCGAACGTCAACATCTTCAATCCCGTCATGCAGCCCATGCTGGAGAACGGCTCGCGCTACGACATCGCCGTGATGAATGCGTCGATCACCCAGCAGGCTTCAATGATCGCCTACCTGAACGACTTCAAGCTGATGTTCGTGGCCACGCTGCTGGTGGTGCCGCTGCTGCTGTTGATTCGCCCTGCGCACAAAGCGCCGGACGCGTCGGTTGCGCACGCGGCGATGGACTAGCGCGCGTAGCGGCGCGCTCGACGCTCAGCCCTCGATGCGCCGCCGCGTCACGCCGAGCAAGCCCGCCATTGCCTGCTGCGCGCCGGCCGCGTCGCGTGCGCGGATCGCTTCGAACACCGCCGTGTGCTCGGCGAGCGACGCGTTGTAGACCTCCGCGCGCTTCGCATTCAGGCGCAACTGCGCCTCGAGCGTGCGTTCGATCAGCGTGCCCAGCGGGATCAGCAATTCGTTGCTGCACGCCGTCAGCACGCTCAGATGAAAACGCAGATCGGCCCGCACCCATTCGTCGACGTTGCGCGCGGCCACCATCGCCGCATGCGCCGCGTCGAGCGCGGCAAACGTCTGCGCGGTATGAGAGGCCGCCGCCAGCGCCGCCGCATACGGCTCGATCATCTCGCGCATTTCCTGCAGCTTGAGCGCGAAGGCCATCGGCTCGGCCACCCGCGAGTACCAGTCGAGTACGTCCACATCGAGCAAGTTCCACGCCGCGCGCGGTCGCACGCGCGTGCCGATCCGCGGACGCGACTCGATCAGCCCCTTGGACGTCAGCGTGCGCAGCGCTTCCCTGAGTACCGTGCGGCTCACGCCGAAGGTTTCCATCAACTCGGCTTCGCGCGGCAGGATGGTCTCCGGCGCGTAGTCGCCGCGCAGAATGGCTGTGGCCAGCAGATGGGCGACGCGCCCGTGCAGATCGTGCTGAATAAGTGCTCTCCCCGCCGTCTTCCGGCGCTCTTCATTGTCGAAACGACCGCGATTATCCGGCATCCCGGCC
>Ga0116227_10007722_pt1 | contig 20794 bp, 9 predicted proteins | sample S1TSphgellanicum_FD_89693 | JGI IMG/M metagenome (GOLD analysis project Ga0116227, IMG submission 89693) | Host-associated microbial communities from peat moss isolated from Minnesota, USA - S1T2_Fb - Sphagnum magellanicum MG | ecosystem: Host-associated > Plants > Peat moss > Unclassified...
AGCACATTACCTACCTACTAACAACCCACTAACCTATACTTTTAGCACATTACCTACCTACTAACAACCCACTAACCTATACTTTTAGCACATTACCTACCTACTAACAACCCACTAACCTATGCATTAACACATTACCTACCTACTAACAACCCACTAAACCTATGCATTAGCACATTACCTACCTACTAACAACCCATTAACCTCTACTTATGTGCTAACCACTTACTTACATGCATCTATTTACTTACTTAGTAGTTGCCTCTTTTCTCAACATACCTACCTACCTATCTACCTACCTACCTAGTTACTGTGAATGGTCGAGATGCTCATTCTATTATGTGTAATATAATTGGGAAGCTCTTGTCCAATGGTGTGCTGCCATGCGGATGTTTTTTAGGGTTTAGGGTTGTACAGACTGCAATAGTTATACTGCCATTATATTTATTATATTGGGAATTCCCCCTTTTTTGTAAAATTTCAACCCTAAAAAATGAATTAGAAGAATTTTCATGGGTTTTTTTTTTGTTTGGTTTATTGAAGGTTAAAAGAAATGAAAATGGGTTTTTTTTTTCCATTTTATCCTTATTCAAAGCCTTGATTTGAAGTCTGATCTAATTTTACTCATATTCATAAATAAAATTTGCAAAAATCAAATCTTAGTTTCAAAAGTTTACACAATTGAAAATCTCTTTTTTTTTTTTTGAAATTCAACTAAAATTAAGCGAGGAATTATAAAATAACAAAGCTAGATTAAACTCATGTGAAATTGAACAATTGTTACTCAAGGTTGGATTAAAAACGTCGTGAAGTGAAACCCCCAAAAAAAATAATTTTGACATGACACTAATGCATGCATCCTAAAATGATACTCACAATAAACAATTAAGTATTGGATTTTGTTTCCCTTTTCTCCCCTTAAATTGAGAAGTGGAATCTCTTAGCCACATTGTTTTATCTAGGTCTTATACACAATTTCAATTTTTAATTTTTTTAATTAAAAATTAAAAATAATTTTATATAATTATAATTATATATATATATATATATATATATATATAGAAAAAGGAAGGAGTGGGTGTGGGAAGGGAATGAGAATTTGTGTATGATAAAATATTAAATGTTCCAATTCCTTCATTATTTTCAAGTGTAAGATCTTATGTAAAATTTATGTATGTTCATAATATACAATATTTGTTCCCAAAATAGTTTGTTTGGCAATCAATCATGGAATCTAGGGGGGCTCACTATATAATATAGCTCCCCGCCCACAAGCAATAACACTTTGTTGCTTGTAATACAAAACTATCCACCAAGTCCTTTCCAAAATTATTGATTTTTGGGGATATTTGTTGTTGTTCTTATTGCTCCTTTACCAAACATGATAGAAGAATAAAGAATAAAAATCATGTGAAATTTACATATCGAGCACAATTATTAAATTATTATTTTATTTTATTTTATTTTATTGTAACCCTTTTTTTATTGCCTTTTTTTTTACCAATGTGAGAGAGAGAGAGAGAGATACACCTTCTAATCAATGCAATGAGGGGGCAAGGTAGTTGCATAATCTTAACCCAAGGTCTAACCTTTGAGTAATTTAGTGACCCCAATAGGTTTAGGACAAGTGCAACAAGCTAAATGTAATGTGAAGCTCATTGTTATGTTAAAGGGTCAGATGCCCATTACAACTTATGAATAACTCCTTTTTTTTTTGAATTTTTTTGAATTTTTTATTGCATTTTTATGATAAATTATTTAAAGCTCAACTTATGACTTGAGGGTGCCAATGGCTTGTTTGGTCAAGTCTGGTCTGGTCAGCTGTTGTGCTTCAAAAGAAAATAAAAATTCACCACTAGCAAAGCAATGAGCAAGCACAAACTAGTATACAATTTGGGCAGCTTCAACACATGTTTGCCGAATTATTAATTAAACTTGAAATTTTCCATTAAAAAAAATTATAATATCTTTGAATATTGCAAAGAATTTTTCATTTACCTTCTCAACAAAAAAAAATTATTTTGAGAAATTTATTTTTCAAAAAACAATTCAGCATTTCTAAAGCCACCAAGGTTATTTATGATATAGTTGATTTATTTGAATTTGGGCTAAAATGTAATATGGCATAATTGTGAATTGAATGCACACCACTTTGCAAGGTAGCCATGACTCCAAATCATTTAGAATTTCTCCAAAAAAAAGGCTATGGCAACCTCCAAAGGAAGCAAATAGCCCCTTGGATTGCATCATAAGATGAAAAAGCCAAACCTTCATTCATGAAACACTTGGATGAAAATTTGGCCCTTAATTTACATCTCGGATGGGTTCACATAATATAACATTATTCCTATGGACATTGTTGCCTACCAAATTTGTAGCATTGTATTTACTATTAACCTTTTTTAAATGTCATAACAAATTTGAAATTGAAATTATTAGTGGGAAAAAAAATCATGATATTTCCATTCTATACAATAATGTATTTGTGACACAATCGATCTAAACACCCAACAAAATATACTTTTTACTTTGAAAATCACATGAATTGGATTGGTATAAATATATGCTTTGATTTTGTGATATTAAAGCATAAAGAGAAAAACACGTCTAATTCTCTTAATTCATGGCGAAAAACAATATATTCCTTCAAACACAACTTAGGGTAATTTTCCTTTGCAAAAGATTCACACAAAACTATCTATACATGAATATATAATGTCTTCATCAAACCAATATAGTTATCATCCAAGTAGGTTATCAAACTTAAAATATTTAAGATTTTTATGATAGAGAACCCCAAAATTTGATTTTTAAAAAGTATTTTTAAAACTTTTATAATCAACTAATAGTTGATAGGATAATTAATAATTATCAATTAATTATTCGATAAACTACCCTTGTGCATAATTATTAGTTATTATTTCCCAAATATTGATAACCTAATTGACATTTTCTTATATTGATATTGATAACCTAATTGACACCCAAAAAAATTTTAGAAAATAACCCACTTGATAAAAAAAAATCAATAACTAGCCAACATTGGTGTGGAATACCTAAACCGCTCAAATTACTAATAAAATCAACCTTTCATGATTATATAGTTGAAGTATAAATTTATGTGAATTATGAAATTTTCATCAAATAAAAACATTGTTTTCTTTCAATTCACGATTGAAGATTTGTTGGCCCAATAATAGGATACATACATGGGTTCATGCTTTCATCTATACATTAACAACTTTTGAACAATAAACTCCTTTGTAAGTTGTAACTTGTCATTTGAAAATTATTCATATTGCCACCATTTTCATTTATTTTTAAAGATGATTTGAATCCAATTCTTTAATATAGGACATGAATGTTTGTGACATTTTGAAGGCACTAATATTAGAAGATCCTTGTCATATTATCACATGATTATAATTCCTTCATCATGCATAATGAAAATCCAAAAATTATTTTTGTATTGAAAATCTAGCATTAGTGATAACGTAATATGAACAAATTTCAGATCTTGTATTTCCAAAAATAACATTAAAAAATCAAACACTAAAACAACTTTCACCTTTCATGTTCAATACAAGGTGTATGAACTCCACATTATGTCCCCCCAAATCACCATTCATTAATGTTGGAGGATGTGATGGTAGGTGCAAGCATGTTGCTAGCTTGACTTATTACCTTCCCCCAACCCAACTTCCCTTCTAGTTGAGAATTACATTTTGCAAAGTTTAATCAAGCACACGAAAGCGTCAAGCTTGTGGATGCCAACACAAAATCATCAACCCCATCCCACAAACACACGACAACTTGCATCCAACATAAAAAACAAGGTTGAAAAAAATAACATTAAAAAAATTGAGCTAGTAAAAAACAATGAGTTCAATATTTTTAGATGTGGCAAAGGATTCCATATTCGTCCAAACTATTAAAAAGGGATCAAGGTCAATCTGTTAATTACTCTTGCCCATTCAAACTAATGCCATGAGACAGAAAACATTTCTTCCAAGACTTGATAATCATACTAAAAATATCATTTTTCTAGCCACTTATTAATGTTCTCCATAACAAAGCTTATATTTCCCCAATTCACAAATTATTGCATAATTCATGGGCAATATTCAAATGTGAAATATGTTGTGCATAGGGTGAAAACACATTATGGTGAATCCCCTTTTGGGCGTCACATTGTACTACTTTCTAGAGATGTACATGTTTGAATGTATTTCACCTCAAACTTTTGAAAGATTTTCACAATATTTTTGCATATTATATAAGAATATAACCTAGGAAAAAAAATAAAAAATAAAAAATTAACTGTTTCATTTTTTTTTATAAAGTGGGAGATCAAAAAATATATTTGTGGAAACAAATGTAGTGTATTTGGGTACTCAAAAACACAAATATACTCCAAAAACAAAAGAAAAAGATGAGTGATAATTGTAATCATGTAGCTCCAACAATGACTATAGGTATATGCCTAAGGACATATAACAACATCATTAGATTAAAATATAGTTGTATATTTTTTTAATCATGAAAGACATGTTTTGGCCTTATGTTTTTTTAGCCCTTGACAGTTACATTGAACACTTGTTCAACAATAAAATTAGGCTTAATAGTGCCATAGATCCAATTCAATTTTCGCATGTTAATTGTGACAATTGTTGTGAATTTCACCTACTTTTTGAATAGGTAAATAAGGCACTTATACATTTTCTTTTCTCATCATGCTTGTTCAACTCATCCAATTTTTAAACAATTTTTATTTCTCTATGTTTAATTTTTAAATGAAAATCTTGCACCTCACAAGGTGCATCTTGCCATCTTTTCTTATGACAAGTTTAGCCCATGAGACTTTGGTTAAACATGTACCCTAGAAGTTCTCTCCAAGTTTCCCACTCATCCTTTTTTTTAATGATTGGATGTGAAATGTGGTTAAAAGATTCAAGGTCAATAATGTTAATGCTAGCTACAACAAGATCAATGGAATCTCCTATGATATCAATATTTGAATTTGGGAAAGATTCATAAGGAATAAATTGTGTATAACTACTTATTTACACACTTCTGTTTCCACTTCTTGATTCAATAGGCAATGCTAAATTTAAAATAACAATACCATTTGTTGTTGGGTGATTCTGATTCTTCTTTTAAATGGTTAATTTTGATTTTTACTAGAGTTTTAAAAAATTAATCCAATTCATGAACAATTTTTTTTTTTCAAATTTTCATATCAACCCTAATTTCAAAATGTCCGACTAAAAGGAACTCTTAGTTTTCAACAAAACCTAGTTTTCAAAATTATTGAAATTCGAACCCAAGACTCTATAAAAGAATACTAATGTTTTAACCACAAAGCCATGGAGCTCTTCATGTGTAATGATAATGGTGGCTATTTTTATGTAAAGTTCATTTATGTCAATGGCTTTAAAGTTAAAACCAAAGCTTGTGTAAATTTTAAATAAAAATATTTTTCAAGTTTTCTCACATGAAAGGTAGTTGCCTAGTGGTAAAGATATTCTTTGAGAACACAAAGGTATTGTGATCAAATCTTATTACTAAACATTTATTTACCAAACTTTTTATATAACATATTAACTTGAGATATAACATGGATCCTTTTTAACCTCTTTGAGTATCAAATTGAGGATTATACAATATCTTGTCAATTCTCAAAGAGGCAATTATCACCTAGAGAAACAACGTAAAAATTGACCCCCAAGGTGATACTCACCCAACACAAGTACCACTGCTTCTAGAAATTAAAATCATGTGAAACTTGAAATTTGCAAGATTTTTAATGGTGTCATTTTTTGAACCACACTTGTAAACCAAAGCTATAAACAACAATTATAACTGAACACAAGGATGTCATTGTTTTTTAAGTTAACAACAACCATGTAGCCAAAATATAACACTTGCAAACAAGTTGTATATTCATGAATGAGCTAAGAATGAACCATCAAACCTTCTTGAATGCAAATGTGTTACTTTGAATGTTTTAATAAGTGATTAAATGTAGGATCCACCTTTGCATACAAGTATCATATTTTCCACCTTTCATTTCATCATCATCTGTTGTAAACAACATTTGTGCAACCAAACACTAATTGTAGTAAACACCTACAACTAAACAACACTTGTAGTCACATACAATTATAGCAACACTTGTAAACATGCACAACCATGTTTTCAATATCTCAACATAGAAATTAAAAGTTTTGAACTTTGTGTAAATTCAATAATGATTGCACTATCAATGTAATAAGTTGCAAAATAATTTTGAAAGACAAAAAAAATAGCTTTTTGGCTAGTGACTAGTTATGAGGGTTGTAAAAGGTTCAACAAGGGTAATGACTAGACATTTGAGGTGAAAATTGCACTTGTCAAAAGGACAATGCTAGTATTGGTAACCTTTTAAGTCGAACAACACCAACTTTAGAAAATTATTATGGAAAATATCTTCTTTGCATTGGTTTTTTTATTTTATAAAAAAGTTTTGAGTAATGATTTTTTAGATTTATTTTTTAATAACTAAAAAATCCTTACAATTCAATTTTTTACTAAAATAATATTTCGACACAACTCAATAGTCATTTTACAACTTTTATTTTGTAAAAATTTATATGTACCTTAGATTTCTTGAGTGGCATTGTCAACTGCAAAGTAGCCCAACACTGAAATTGGATACCTTAACCTCATGCACAACAAACAAAACACATAAAATGTACAAAGAATATATGATGATCAAGCAAATTAAATCCACAACAAAACAAATTTCACAAACTTGTAAAACATCACAAATTTACAATATCATAAAAATTTCAATAGAATTAATGCAAAAATCATAAAACAATATGTTAATGCAAAATCAATGGGTTTCAAAATGTAAAATTGGCACAAAAAGTATACATATTATGTTTATATAAAAGTGTAATCCAGATGTACCATTAATAGTCGTAACCACTACTTAGTTTTTTGAATTTTGGATTGTAAAATTAAAATAAATTTCTAATTTTTAAAAATAAAATGTTATTGTGAATACATCATGTACATATCATAAAAATTTGGAACTAATCTAATGAATTAAAAATACATAATTTACATTTTTAAAAACTTCTAACCATTATTTTAAAATAGTTTTGACGTTAAGAACACAATTTGAAAAAAACAATTCATGAAATATTTTGGGATTTTTTAAATATACACCTTAACATAATAATATCAAGAATTTTTTTTTTAATTTTTATTTTTAAAGACGTATCTTAAAATTTTAAGAATATTCTTTAAAAAACAACGAAAAATAGTTTTCTAAAGAGGCACATGTGACTCCTCATAGCATGATTGGACCCATAAATGATATGTTTTTTTTACTCGTGATGTTTTGATGTGAAATATGTATGATTTACATTTTAACTAAATTCGTGCAATTATCATGGGGTAATTTTGAATAAAACTATATGATTTTCATTTATAAAACATGAACATTCACATATGTCAATTGAAAACAATGTCTCATTTATTTGAATATTTAAAATATTAAATATATACAAATGTTGTTCATATTAACCATTGCACAAAATTCATACAATTTTTGTACAAACTTATGAAAATTAGATTTCACATGAAATTTGTACGAACATATGAAGCTTTGTAAGTTTGTGATGAATGCATATGATGACCAAGTGAATAAAGCAACAAAACCTTGAAACATCAAAATGTTCATTTGGTTAAAAGGTTTTTAGTGACATGCTTGTGCACTTGTTCCTTCATGTACAACAAAAAAAAAATGTACATTGATTGCTTCAAGTTCAACAAAAAAAAACAAATGCAAGTTGAAGCTTAAACAATTACATATTTCCCTTACATATGAGGCTACCTAAAAGCTTAAGCTCATTTAGTGACATTGATTTTGAATGGCATCAACTTACCATACAATCATTAACTTAAATAGTTAACATTCTAACAATGTTTTGTGGTACTCAAGACAATAAATTCGACCATTTGTTAAGCATTCAATGGAACATTAACATAAAGATGAAATCTATCATACCTATAGCAATTGCAATAACCACAAGGACCATGGTTTAGAGGTTGGTTGTTGATTAACACCCATTTGAAATATCTTTTAAATGGAAGTGTGGCTTGGTAGTTTTGAGGAGAGAATAACAAGCAATGCAACAAAACATGTGAGGAAGGCATGAACTTTGTGATGGAAGAAAACAAAAAAGGTGAGAAGCTCTAAAAAAGTCCTTCAATTTGAAAGTTAATAAATGAAAAATAGTGGCAACACAAGAAATGGAAGAAGACAAGAGGTTGACAAATGAAACCCCATACTAAGGGAAAAACATGATTTTGTAATGATGAGAGTGGGGGTGTGTTTCGCCCTATGCAAATCTTACCATTGTTACAAGTGATGACAAATCTTAAAAAGATGGAAAGACAACGATTTTTTCAAAATGTTCTTTATTTTTGCATGTGCATATTTTTGCTCATGGCCATAGTAGATCACATTTGTGCAAGCTTCACTGAAAAAAAGAACAAAGAAAAAAGAAAAAGCTTGCTTACATGTGCAATTGTAAAATGCATTACATTCCTTTGTTTCCTCATAATTGTAATGTCATTGCTTTTGGAACAAGGGGCATGTCGCATTGTGGCCTTGCCATTTACATTTAAAAATATGTTAATGCAAAAGAAGAATTATGGAAACTCAAATATTTCACCAGGCAAAAATATAATCTTCAAAAAATCCTCTAAAAGAAACCAAAATCCTTCAAGTTATTATAACTCTATTATAACTAATCTCAAGTTTCAACACAAGCCAAAATATCATCTTTCAAAAATCGTCATATAAAAATAGACCTACTATTATTATTACCTAGGGGCCAAAATCCCTTAAGCTACTATAGTCTTAATGAATCTAAACACAATATCTACACAAATTATCACTGACACAAAATAATTGAGTTTTGGTTACATAAGGTTAGTCCAATTTTTTTTTAATTAAGCGATAAATATTATCAAAGTTTCTCAAGAATGCTAATCTTGAGCTTTTGAAACTTGGGTTTTGGCCAAAATTGAAGAAAAATGCAAGAGAAAGCCTATAATCTTTGAAACAATGGGTCTTTTCAAAATCCTACCAGAAAAATCTCAGCTGCTAGAACATCTAGCTTTCAGATCTGACAGGTTAAATCTTTGTATAAAACTGAGTTTGAGTGAATCAAAAGGATGACAACAACAAAAGGGGAAGAAAGAGATTTCTCACGATTTGATCTTGAGGAAGATTCAAGAAGAACTTGATGAACTTTTCAACTACACCAAAACAAATCACTGGAAGCAATCCCCAAGTATTCATCGACAGACAAAGCAGCAATGCAAATGCAAATCCCACCAATCTTACAAATGCCATGTCTCCACCAGTGAAGCTAAATTATCACTTGAGCAAGCCTTTTATTGATTACAAAAGAGCAGACCCATGACTATCTCCCACTCCAATTGACACTACATGCTATGAAAATGAAGAAGTAATAAGAAATAACATTGTACAATGAGAAGAATGCGCTACAAAGAAGATGGGGAGTGTTTGAAAGTCCCAGCAATTTACAAAATTTGTCTTTTAAGTGAGAGACCCAATGTACAAATCAATCATCGTGAGTGTGAATCAGCGAAACAGGCTTAATGGCTATGAGAGTTATAGCCATTTGAAAAGTCAGAACGATTTTTTGGGTTTGTTTTATCAGATCAGCTCTTGTCGGGTCACCACCTTGAGGAATGGGGTTGTTGAATGAGAGGAGACACAAGAATACTCAGCATTAGATTGATTCTTATCATCATACAACATGTCGAATGTCAAAGGAGGGGGACGATCAGGAATTTCAGGGATGTCACAGTCGCCTTCCAACATCTTGAGAGCTTCCATCATGCTGGGTCGGAAAGTGACCAACAAATGTGCACAAAGGATTCCAACTTTCACAAACCGAAGCATCACATCTTGATGCGCACCATCATCGGTGTCACGAATGACTGGATCAACAACCTCAATCCCCTTGCCTTCCTTCACCAACAACCATGCCCAATCGGTAATCAAGCACAAATTGTGTGAGGAGGAGCTGCTGCTGGTGGGGCTACCACCACCACCAGCTGATTCAGATGCTGCTGCTGTTGTAGTAGTAAGAGGAGGAGCTGATGCAGCTGCAGGATGAAGAAGAGCTGTTCGGCTGCTTACAAGCTCCAACAAGCAAACACCAAAGCTGTAGACATCACTCTTGTCAGTCAATTGACCATAGAGAGCGTACTCGGGCGCAACGTAGCCATGTGTACCTGCAACATGTGTGGTGAAATGGGTCTCATCTTCGGGTGCAAGTTTGGCAAGCCCAAAATCAGCAACTCGAGCATTGAAATGCTCATCCAACAGGATGTTATTGGCTTTGATGTCACGGTGAATGATCTGAGGCACAACCCCAGAATGCAAGTAAGCCAATCCTTTCGCCATCCCAATCGCAATCTTATATCTATCTTCCCATTCCAGCTGCAAAGGTTTGGTGCTCTCCTCCTTGCTGCAGCTGCTGCTGCTGCTGCCACCACTCTTCTCCTTGCAGCTGCTGTTGCTGCTGCTCCCCTCCTTGCTGCTGCTGCTCTTGTTGTTGTTACTGAACAAACAATCCGCAAGGCTTCCATTTTGCATGAAATCATACACCAGCATTCTCTGATGCCCATCAGTTTTGGTACTAGCAACACAACACCCTCTGAGAACCACCAAGTTTCTGTGCTTCACTTTGCCGATGACTTCGACCTCGTTCAAGAAACTGTGATCACCATCTGGAGTACAGTTCCGGAATCGCTTCACAGCAATCCTCTGACCATTTTTGAGAACTCCCTTATATACGCTACCGAAAGCACCTTCACCCACAAGATTGTTTTCCGAGAATCCATGAGTTGCAGCTTTGAGATCAGCGAAGTTGTACCACACCAAGGCTGCTGCTGCTGCTCCTCCTCCTCCTCCTGCCGCTCCTTGTTTCAGCAGTTTGCTGTTGCGAGAAACAAACTCACGGTGCACTGCTGCTTTCTCTCTGCGCTTCACTATCAGCAGAATCAAACCCACAGCGACTGCAATCAGAGCAGCAATTGCCACACCAAGACCCACAAACAACCCGGTGTGATTCTTGATGGGTGGGTTATATCCCACCGCAAGGATGCAAGTGGCGGTGTCTGCGTTCCAAGGACCTGCAGAGTTCACAACAGCAGCAGCGTAGATGACGACGAAGTCGTAGCACTCGGAATCACCATCATCATCAGCGCCATTCCTGCTATCCAGCTGCTGGATCAGAGACTCCATGGCGGTACAGCACTCGATACACTGCCCATGGGTAGCGACATCGACACAAGCGGAGTCCACAGACGAAGGACCCACAATCCTTCTGAAATCGTTCACTGTCAGAATCCCTTTGCAGAGATTGGTGCTCCTGGTGAACATGGCAACATCCATGGTAGTGGTACTGTTACCCGAGGAGCATTCCTTCACCACATCTCGTTTTACTCCGATCTTTTGCAGTGCAGCTTGGAAGGCGTCGAAGCATGCGTATGTCGTCGCTGTGTCCGGTAGCGCGAACTCTCCCGTGTCGTGCAGGTACATGGCGGTGCCTAGTCCCCATCCTGACAATGCTGCAAAGCAGCAGCTGGTGGAGTTAGTGCCTGGGCCGCATGCTTGGTTGATCCATGTGTATTTGTTGAGGATCGAGAAATCCAGAGGACAGCTTACATTGCTCGCGGTTGCTGTTGCTTTTGCTGCTTCTGGTTCTTCTTCTGGTTCTTCTTCTGCTGCTCCTACAACAGTCAGGCTGCGGTGTTGGTCCTCCTTCTGCTCCTGCTCAAGTCTTGTGAGAAGAACTCTGGCTGAATTTGCAAAGGCTGGTAGTAGTAGGAGAAGAAGACCCACAAGAAGAAGAAGAAGCTGGAGCAACAACAGGAACCTCAAACTCCACCTCCTCTGCAACCCCAGGGCTGATACCCTCATCCCAGAAACAAGATTGTGAATCCACCCCGGGGGATTGCTTGCTGCTGTTGCAGATTCAATGATTTTCGCGTGTGGAGACTCTCTCCAGTGACTCTGTGTGTGTGTGTGTGTGTGTGTGTGTGTGTGTGTCTCTCTCTCTCTCTCTCTCTCTCTCTCTCTCTCTTTGTTTCTTTCTCTATGCAGCTAAGCTTGGAGGAGCGGATGAGGTCTGAGCTTCATCTTCTTCAAACAAGACATAAAGAAGAAGAAGAAGGGCAATGATTAAAAAACAAGAAGCACAAATGACAAGGAAATGGGCACCTCCGTTCTATGCATCTCAGACTCACCACGAAACTAGAAAAACAGAAGCAAGAAGAACAAACCCAACTAAGAAATGACACACAGAGAGAGACAGAGAGAGACAAACATGAGACACCAACAACAACAACAACACTACTGAAGAAACAAACTCTAAAGAAAAATTGCTTGCAACAATAAGTCTGTCATCAATGGGCAACTCTGCTGTGGACTTCAAATCCTATCAACCCCATTTGAAAGGGGGAAAACAAAAAAGAAGAAGAAGAAGAAGCAAACAGAAATGATCCAGAAACACCCACCTACCTGAAGTATGAAGAAAACCAAGACTTGTGCAGAGAGAAGGAAGAAAGAAAGCAACAAGGGAACAAGGAAGGAAACTAACAAGTAATGTTAAATAAGTAAGATTGGAATCCCGACAAAAACAATTTTGCAAACAAAAAAAAACCCAAAACTCACAAAACTCAGACCAGAAAAAAAAAAAACAAGCAAACAAACAAACAAACACATAAAACAAACTATTGCAACTATTTCATTGCCATTGCACAAAGTCCAAAAAAATGAACCAAAAAAACAACACATCAAGCAAAGTATTACAACTATTTCATTATGATGACACAAGTCTAAAAATTGGACAAACAAAACAACACATAAAATAATCTATTATGACTATTTCATTACAATGACACGAGTCTAAAAAACAATGGACAAACAAACAACACATCAAGTAAACTCACTCACCGCCCCGTATCAATTAAAAAGAAAATTTGTGAGAAAGGGCAGGGGAAACTGTTGTTCATGTTGCTTTTGTTAGGCAACAAACACATCGTGTGCCTATTACAGCAATTGCCCCAGTGCAGGCAGGCAGGCAAGTGGGGACATGGTCAATCTGCTTGGTGTTATGTTCGTATGTTATGTTCCACGGTCTAAACGTGCTTCTTTCTTCTCAATTTTCGTCATCTTGGGAATTTTGATGATGCTTACTAGGTACTGATGATGCTTACTAGGTACGTAGCTTTTTTCTTTTTTCTTTTTTTAAAGTTTTTTTTGTTGGATTAGTAGTGTCCATGAAGGAAAAAAACAAAACATCATTTCCTCCTCTCTCTCTCTCTTTCTCTGTTGCAAGTTCTGCAATCTTTTTGCAACTGCAGTCTGCAACTAATTGGGAAAAAGTTCTCTTAAAAATTAAGTGAAAGCAAAACTTTCACCAGAGAATTGAATTGAATTGAATTTGACGATGGAGAAGGACAGATGGCCCAAGACAATTGGGACTCTTGATGCAAACCCATCACAAGCAAAGCAATTATTATGAACCCCAACCACTTGTCCACTTGTCCCACTTGTGGGATGATCCCATGCATCCATTGTACATGGTGACGCCTCCAGTGGAGGCACAATGAATCATGATTTCATCCATGCTCTCACGTCATGTTTTCCATTCATTCATTCATTCAACACACTCCTCCATCTAAAGAAGAATGTGGAAGAAGTTTTTCTCGGAGACATAATAACAAAATCGAAAATCTCATTCATGCTTGTTTTAAGGGACTAAGAAAGCAAGAATGTTTTTTTCTTAATGTTTTTTTCTTTCTCAACCCATTGCTTGATTAATCACACAATTCCATTGCATCGTGCACGTGTTATTCCTTCCTTCACCTAGCGAGTCTATAGATCAACCTTTGAAGCTATTTCAAAGATCAAATTGATACATTACCCAATACCCAAGTGAGAAATGTGAGAATCTAAGGACATTGTTGTTGAGTCTGTGGAGTGGGGGGGGGAGGAGGAGGACAACTTTATTGGCTATGTTCATCAAAGTGAAAAAAAGTGCCTTGCCTTGTTGTATCCCAAGGGGGGCTTGGGAGGGGGGAAAGGAGCTCACTTGTTCATTGTCAATCCTAACCTCTCCATGGATTTGAACCAAGTATACACATGATATTGTATATAAACGAAACTTGAAATGCGGAGCCAATGCAAGAAGAAAAAAAACAACATATGAAACTCGTTTCGTTTAATACCAAGATCCTTCAACCTAAACCCACAATGGAAGGGCTTGAAAGAGGTGCAACTATTGTCTTACTATTTTTATTTTTATTTCATTAGAAAAAGGATATTTAAGGTTGCATGCAAATTTTTTTAAATTATGAAATTATATACAAAAACAAACAAGAGACCAATCTAACTTACTAGAGGAGGATCTAGAAGCAAAGGAAAGTAAAGGGGCCGATGTCCTTGTGATTCTACCAATGGGGAGTACGTAACAAAGCTAAGAAGGTGAATACATGTGGTCCCAACTCCGAATATAAGGTACACATGTGTGCCAATACCCCCCATTCGGACTATGGACTTTGGGCACACGTACCTTAACTTTTCCAATTTTTTAAAGAATTGTGTCAACCCCATGTGCAAATAACAGTACCAAAAATGGAGAGTGACCAACAAACTAGGGTTGGGCAACAGAAACAGTGTTGGGCGGTTCTTTGCACGAATGTTCCTTTTTTTCCTGAGCAGCCTCCATTGCTGCTGCTCCATATATTTTCACTGCTCCTACCTGTACAACTACTATAATTAGTCATGAAAGATATAATAAAAATGTCTTTTACTTTGTCGATACCACTGAAAGAGGGGATATGGGGATGAAAGGAGGCCCAAAGACAATGTAAAGACAGGGTGACTTTATGGATAACTCTAATGGATCGTCGATTCCAGTCGAGTTCTTTGAAAAAAAATTTATCTCGGAATCAAAAACAAACTCGCTGGTTCCCGTTCTTTCAAAAACCTCAAAGATTTGACGACCATTGAGAATAAAAAATGTTGGGGGTGAAAAAAATTCTAAAAGAAAATTATTTAAATCCCGTGGCGGTGGACCTTTAAATACTCTAGTGCCCTAGACAATGGAACTTAGCCTAAGCTAAACCTAGTATCCTAGAGCGTGGCACCTACCTTACTACCTTGACGGCTAATCATTTTATTTCCAGAAATTTTTAATTTTCCCAAAATTAAAAAAAAATCCAAAATAAAATTGTCAAAGAAAATACTGAATCTTCCTCAAAAAAATTTTTTTTTGAAAATAAAAATTTCAAAATAAATTAATTATGTGTGAGGTGCATGCAACCACTCTATTGTCATCCAAAAATAAATAAAATCAGCTAATTCTCTAAGCTCAGGTAAGGCCCACTAGAGGAAAGGAACAAGCTTATTGGCTCCGCCCACCTTGTGGAGGCTCTTTTATTATTCAAGAAACTTCCTAAGGCCTTAAACCACTACACATACATAACGGCCAATTTCACCGATTAAACCCTATTTTTAATTGCATTTGATTATTTATACATAATAATTTATATTACATAATTTATATCTCGAATGGTCATGTGAACTAGTTGAACAAGATGATATTAAATCAAACAAAATTATTGTTTAGTTGTGTGTAATGGAGATGGAACCGGACCTAGTCTTAAATCGAATCCGACTTTAAATTCTTTGTGAAAATGATCAAAATCAAAGGTTTTTAAAAAAATCCAAAAAAAAACCGGTCCCAAAATCGGACCAAAGGTTAGATAAAAAAACCCCTCAAATATTTTTTAATTAATTAAATAAATAAATTTAAACCAGGATTGAAAATCCTTTCTGAATTTGAGTGGTGCCCAGAAGGAAAATATTCCCAAACATTTTCAAATGTTATTCTCGACACTAGGGTTACGTTCTAAAGTATAATTTTTCATTATAGGACATTCCATTGTGGAATGTGTTGTTCCATGTTTTAGTTCTGATGAATTGTACAATTTCCTTGAATTCCTTCCTAGGGAGAAGCATACCGCGAAGCTCATTAATTAAGGAACTTGGTGTCATTTTCCGCTAGAAACCCTAAACCCTAGAAAGTTCCCAAACGAAACGAACGCAAAATTTTTTTTTATATAATTAGGGCAAGTTTTTGGGGGTGTTTCCTCAAGAAGGATAATCAATTGTGCAATTTTATTTTTTTTGCCAAATGTCTTTTTTCCCAATGAAGAAAAAACATTGGGGAACTTCACCGGAACCAAACCGTCGTGCAATTTTTCAAAATGCTCTTCCCAAGGAAAACAAACATTGGGGAACTTTCCGCACGACAAGTGCATGAAAATGGATGAAAGTTGACCCCCACTTTCGTAGGCAAAAAACATGTCGGTTTTCCTTTGGAGAAAGTATCGAAGAAATTGCACAATGAATGAATGAATGAATGAATGAATGAAAACTCGGCCCCACTTCCCCCAAAAAAGAGGACATGAAATCAGCAAATGGGTCCTTATTGGAGACGGTACAAAAAACTTTTGTACGGTCTGCTTCATGTTTTTCCTTGTCTGCCCTTTTCTTTTTGAGAAAAAAGATGGATGATGCCCAGACACAAATTTTGGGTCCAGACAAAAAATTTATGCCTGGGCAGCATCAAAATGTGTCTGGTCATCACCAGACACATCTTGCTCAGGTAATTGGGCAGTCCGGGAAAAAAGATGCTGACACTACCTTTTTTTTGTACCATCTCCTCCAATCACGGTTTTTTTTTTGGGGGTGAAATTTCGCCAAAAAGCGACCCAAAAAAAAAATGGCAGCAACCTCCCCAAAGGATTTTTTTTTTTTTTTGTTAAACCAAGATTTTCGCTAGATTGAGATTTTTCCAAAAGTCGCATTGGTAGCATGATCACTCAATCAAATACAGACAAGTGTCGCTAGAACAAAGATGTCAAAAATGTCACCTTGCCAAAAGGTGATGAGAGTGTAGGGTACGTCGTTGAATGCACAATGTCGATGGTTGTTTTGTTGCTCCATTTTGGAGCAATCACAACCATCCAGTTCGCCAAAAAAAATTCCATCCTAAGGTTGCACAATGTTGATGGTTGTCGTTTTGTTGCTCCATCATGGAGCAATCACAACCATTTGATTCACCAAAAGTTTTCCATCCTAAGAATGGAGGTTGCCAAGGATGTAACTTGATGGATGGGGAAGATGTATAATTATATGGCACCCAAGCCTAGCCGCCAGACTCTAGAGGCTAGTTGTTGCATCGAAACTTGGCAACAACAAAAGCTCAAACTTGGAAACTTGGAAGCTAATTGTTTACTTAAAGTGGTGATTTGTTAGCGTTGTGTTTCAAGTTTATGAGCATTGAAGATCAATATGTATGTTAATGTTTTTCAACAAGCTACAAACACTGAAGATAACAATGTATGTTAGCATTTTGTTGCAAACTACAAACATTAAAGATCGAGATGCATGTCTAGACTCCATAGATTATGTGCACACTACACATTGTTGATTGTTGAAAGTTTGAAACAAATTGCTTTTTCAACTACACATTATAATTTTTTTGAATTGTGATCCATCCTCTTGGAAAATTGCATGCAACTTGTGAATTGTGACATTCAAGAATCAAGAAGCTTTGAAACAAGTTAAGTCAACCTAATTCAAGTGTGCGAAATCTTCTTGAGTGCACTGCATTACACAATTTCAAGAGTTTTTTGTGAATTTTCTATACATTATGTGTTTTTATTGTGATTATGTAGATTTAGGATTTTATTTATTTATTTTTTTTTTTCTCCTAAACATGATTACTTGTTTGTAAGCAACAAGTGGATTTGCAACATGCTAGTCATGAATATTCAAACAATTGAATAGTTTTTTGTTTGTCGTTATAAATAGTAGGTGTTGATGTTGTTGTAACATGTTCATCGATGGTGTTGTTGCAACATGTTCATATGTGGTGTTGTTGTAATGTGTTCAACCTTGGTGTTATTGCGCATTGCAACGTTGTTATAATGTGTTCATCAATGGTGCTACAACATGTTCATTAATGTTGCTATTGCTAAAACATGTTCATCAATTCTATTTCTGCATCATGTTCATCAACTACTATTACAACATGTTTATCAAGGCTATTATTGGAGTGTGCTCATCAGTGCTCCTTAGTGTTAACATTAATGTTCTTGTTACAACATTAGTGTTCATTAGTGGTGCTACTACAAAACATCAATGGTGTAGCTAGTGCAACGTTGATAGTGTTGCTATAACGTTAATGCTCATTATGTTGTTACAAACATGAGTGTTGTTATTGCAACATCAGTGGTGTTACTGCAATGTCAATGGTGTTACTATAACATTAATGTTCATCTTGGATATGTGGGTATCGAACAATTAAATGGTTTTTTGTTTGTCATTTTAAGTAATGCAACATACTAATCACAAATATGTGCAACTAAAGCTTAAAGGTTGACAGCAAAACTTAATTGTGAAATCAAGATTTTTGAAACACTTCCAAGTTTTTTTCAAATCAACCTTGGTCCTACAAAAAAATATTACTAATTATTTAAATATGAAACTTCCAATGAACTTCCAATTTAAAATTAATAAGATATATGTTAATGCATGGCATTTTTAAGTAAGTAAATAATTAAGCTCAAGTAGGTAGGTAAGGCAAAGTTTAGGTGGGTGGGTATGCTTAAATAAGTAGGTAGATAAGTAGCCCTAAGCTAGGGAGGGAGATTTAAAATAATCTTATTTTATTTTTGGGTTCAACTTTTAAGGTTGAACCTTTTTATATTCGCTCATTCCAAATGGCACTTGGTTTATGAACATGTCTAGTGCACGTATTTATGTAATGTAAAAAATTGAAGTGAAGGACAAATGATATGGGACGAACAATTTTAATTACAAATTAAATGCAACTACTACTTAGCATTTATGTTTTATTAACTATATTACAATTAATAATAACTAGCATGTAATGATACTTAACAACATTATAATATATTAAGTAATTATTAATAATTTTCATTGTCATTGTAGATATTATTATTTTTGCAACTAATAGGATAGGCTAACTATTATTATTATTTATTTTATTATTATTATTATAGTTAATAGCTAGTTTAGACTAGTATACATAATACTTGATATGTTATTCTAGCCTAGGCCTAGATAACATAAGTATATTATCCTAGGTAACCTAAGTATATTAAGTATATCAATTTATGTATATTAATTATATTAACCCATATGTACACCATTAATTGCACACATAATCATATAACCCAAAAAATATGCAACATGCTAATTTTGTAATTACAAGCACAACTAATTTGACTGTAAATGACAACTAACTGCAAGTAGTTGCAAAATGACTCATTACATATGACAAAATTTCTTCAAATGTTAGTTATGTTTGTGTTTTTTATTGTATTTGATAATTCCAAAATGGTATGTTGTCTTTTTTTATTTTATAAAGTGTCATGATCCAAAATATCAATGGCGTATCCCTTGTTTCCAATTGAATATGGGGGGAATTCAATCACAACAATACATCTTGGGTTTTACAATCGGTTAATAAAACAATTTTTTTTTTAATATTACAATTGTAATTACAAATTCATGTTAATGATTCCGTAATTGTAAAAGACATTGTGATGCCATGTGGCATTATGGTTTTGCGATTATAGTTGATATCATGACTTGATGGTTTTTACACAAATATCAAAATTTTAAAAATGTATTTTTAATCATCCAAAATTAGGGAATAACAAAATTCCATTGATTTTTGCAACTTTTGGTGAATAATAACAACTTATGGTCATGTGATGTTGACCTGGCATGCCACATGGCAACGAAATTGACTAATAGTCGCAACACCTCATGACTTGTGACATTAACTTTACATCATGATTCATATCATCAATTTGATGGATTAATTTCATTTATTAATTAGTTGAAAATATTGTTGTCTTTTACGATTAATAATAGTTCGATCTTCCATATGATAATGACATAACATGCCATTTGGCAACAAGATGTCACAAATTTTCATAATAATTCATGAATTTTTGTGACACCATAAGTTTTTATGTGTTTTGAATTTATGGCCCCAATATTTGTCATGGCATGCCATAATTTTTAGTGTACCACGAGGTTTTTGAAGTTATGAATTCATATGCATGTGTATGTGTATAAAACAATTTATTGTTAATTTGTATTTATGACTGCAATATTAATAATCATTTTGAAAAAGGTGACACATAACTCCTTGACTTTTTAATTATTTAACACATTGATTTAAGTTAACATACCTATTAAGTTAATGTATTTATGTAGGCTACTTAGTAAAAACATATTTCATTATATAGGCTACCTTGTAAGTTATTTAATTAAACATAAGAAATTTACTACATCCATCTTATATATTAAAGCAACAGTGGTGTCTGTCTGTCTGTCTGTCTATCTATTTGTCTGTCCGGATAGTGCCTGGAAAATTCTTCCAGTCATAATTTCCCCAGATGTAACTGACTCTAGAGAAAAAAGAAATCAGGGGCAATCTGATTTTTTGAGGAGCTTCCCCAGATGTAAGTTCCCCAGATGTAATTGACTCCAGATAAAAAAGAAATCAGGGGCAGTCTGATTTTTTGAGGCAAAAGATTTGGTAGACCAGAAAAAAATATTTAGGCCTTGGACAGCCCATAA
>Ga0116227_10007723_pt1 | contig 20793 bp, 10 predicted proteins | sample S1TSphgellanicum_FD_89693 | JGI IMG/M metagenome (GOLD analysis project Ga0116227, IMG submission 89693) | Host-associated microbial communities from peat moss isolated from Minnesota, USA - S1T2_Fb - Sphagnum magellanicum MG | ecosystem: Host-associated > Plants > Peat moss > Unclassified...
ATGCATTAAATTTACATAAGTCCCAATTTTATTCAAAATGCATTAAATTTACATAAGTCCCAATTTTATTCAAAATGCATTAAATTTACATAAGTCCCAATTTTATTCAAAATGCATTAAATTCAATCAATATGTTTTGTGGAACTTCATTTCCCCAAAAAACAAATCAAATTTAATAAATCTAAAACTATTTTGAAAGTATTGTTTTATCCTATTTTAGTTTGCACTCAAGATCTTGTTGAGCACTAAAGAAGAGAGAGCGAGAGAGACGGCAACATCTCCAAAATGTTTACTTCCAAGACATATTATACTTCAAGTTTTTTCAATAGAGGAGGATCTTGTTGTTGATGGAACATGTTCTCCAAATGAAAAGCATTCAGAGAAATTTTTTTAGTGTATTTGGAGGGCATGGTATGTTCTCTTACAAAAGAGGAGGGGTTCTTACTTCTACTTTGTAAGAGTGAGAAGAATCTTATACCTACATTACCCTTACTTATAGGTGTAAGGTCATTCCCACCCTTATAGAGTAGGTGTAAGACTCCTTCACCTCCTAACACCTTGTGATCTACATGTGTTTAGGTGCATGATAACATTCATCTCATGTGTTATGATGGGTAAAGCCAAAAAATTCAAGCATAGTAATATTACCTTTTGAATGAGATCCACATCAATATCGGCAATGGAATACAACATGTCGGCACTAGGATTCCTATAGAACATAAATTCCCGTTCCCCATTTTCTTGAAGTGTCACAAAAGCCAAAGCTGTGCGAGCACTTGGATCGAATCGAACTCCTTTAGTCTCCACATGATTGTCCTTAAGGACGTCCACCAACATATAACCAAACTCATCATCCCCAACCTACATTTCTAACAAATGTGATGCCCAACAATTTGTCAGCATGTTTTTCTATTATATATATATATATATATATATATATATACACACACACACACACACACACACACACACACACACGATCAATGCAAATCAACAACAATACACACATGCACAAATTTTGGAATATTTCAAAATAGGGAACTATTGTTGAATATTTAAAAAATTAAAAAAATATTGGTCTCATAAGGTTCAAAGTTGATGTAAGATCTAGCCAAAATCATCTTAATCTTAAAGCTTTAAAGAAACATGGAAAATGGAGTTCATCTATTTGGGGGTGGGAAAAAAAAAGGTGTGCATTTCATCCAATTATTGCAACTCATTTGAAGATTTCAAAAATCAAAAAGGGAAATTTTTGACATAATTATTTTAAGATAATTTGTTATATTATTACCATACATCTCAGTTTGAATAGAGAAATTATTCCAAGATTTGAACCCAATGAATTAACTCTAAGCTAGAGGAGAACCAAAGATAGAGATTGGAAGTTGGGCATTCTTCACCTTGCCTAGAAAAGCAGCTGTTGATCCAAGCTTTGCAATTCCACAAGCAACATTAGCAGGTGCACCACCAGGTGCTTTTTTGAAAGCTGGGGCACCAGCTAGGGATAGCCCTCCAATTGTGGGCACAAAATCAATAAGCAATTCCCCAAAACATGCCACCATTGCATCACTACTAGACCCACCACCACCACCACCTCCACCACCTCTCTCTTCTTGCCTTGGACTTCTTTCCTCCCTTGGACTTGGGCTTCTTTGCTCCCTTGGACTTGGGCTTCTTTCTCCCCTTGGACTTGGGCTTCTTTCTCCCCTTGGACTTCTTTGAGCTGATGATGATGATGAATCTTCAACTTCATGGCATCCTGTCCCACACATGACCATATTAGTGAAATGCATGAAATACCCATTACTCTTAGTGTTTTCCTCACATATGAACATGCAAATAATAGACTTGCAATTTGACCATATATGCCATGCATCAAAGGTCTATTAGTATTGTCCATTTATATGAAATTTGCAACAATGGAGATTTACAATTTGATATCAATGCATACAAAATCCATTGCTCTTGTCCATGCATAATATTTTTAATTTTGATGCAATCTTGGAGCAATTTTAAATTAAATATTGGACCCTATGAATCCATTTAAAAAAAGGATTTAGTCTGATTATATGTGAAATATGAAACAAATATATATATATATATATATATATATATATATATATGATTCTACATCATCTCTTGATAATTTCAGTTTTAGATTCCAAATTTGGTTTTATTTGGTGTGTTGCACAATGGTCATATTTAACATCTTTGACAAACAATAATTGTTCAAAAAATCCTCAACAATTGAGATTCAATGTAACAATTTTATGTGATAGAACCTTATCACAAAAATATAGCTGAAATTTTGTTGGAATACACCTTGTAACATTTTACAATGACAATGGGTTTTGCACAAAAATGTTTGCAATACAAGGATGTGTATATTAGAATTAATGATCAAAGTGAATTGAATATGATGCAATGAACCAAGTTCCTAAGGTTTCACATTGAGGATCTTTTTTTTTGGCAAAGTATGAAGCATTGAAGAACAAGGAATGAGGTAAAAAAAAACTCCACCATGACATTTTGCACATTGGATGCAGTCTTTGCCCACAACTCCGGCTCCACCTCCTAATCGGATTAGACTTATGTCAGGAGGTGAATCATTTCCACCATTCCTCATGTCTAAAGTGAACTTGGGGATTTAATCTGTTGATAATACACAACATGAATTCCACTATCAAAATCATGCTATTATTTGTCCTCGATTTGAAATGCATTTTACAAAGCATTATATAAGATATGGGTAACAATGTATAAATGAGATATGGTGTCTAAAGTTTAAGATACAAGATATGTTGCTTTCATTTCACCAATTTGGACTTTCCCAACAATCAATGTATGTGATTGTAGTACCAAATCCTTAAAACTAGTGCAACAAATGTGCATACCTTGACAATTCACCTAGTTTTGGTTTCGTGTTTCCTCCCACATGGTAATGAGACTTATCTACTTAAATTCTACTTTTCAAAAAATTCATAATACTAATAAGTACAAAACAAACACAAACTTTTACTTAGCATTCTCATATGTTGTTGTTGTTGTGTACATTGAAACATTCACAAAGTCATCCAATTTAGGAAGATCAACCTATGAATTTCTTCCAATGCATGCTCAAGTTCCCCTCATTATCTTCCATAGTCATTTCACAAACCTTTTTTTGATGATGCAACTCTTTTGTTCCAAATGGTATCATAAAGCCTCCCCACAAGATGCTCAATACTTTTATATCCAAGAGAAAAGCCATGACAAACCTTTCAAGTTCCCCAAGAAAATTTTCTTTCAATCCTTCCCCATAATCAATAATAGCAAAACCTACAATTCTTGCACCCTTTGTAAATATTCATGGAACAAGAGGTGAATGGGCACTTGTAGAAAAAAGGGGGTTAAAAAAAAATTTGAAAAAAAGAGTGAAAAGAGAGGTTGTGAGCAAGAAAACGCTTGGACTCGCATCCTTCCACAATTATGCATGTATTTCCATTTTATTTTTATGTCCTAAGTTGGAGAGAAATTGTGTGTCAAGCAAGCTATAAATGCACATAAATGTGGCCTATCAAATAATTGTGTACTAGTATTGACAATATATTGAATACTTTCCATTGTTGTCCAATGTGAATAGGAAAATAAATACATTACAAAAATCATTTCAACATGTAGAAGAAACCTCCACATAGAATGTACTATCAACAAATAAAGCCTATCATTGTCTACACATGGCTAGCCAATCAATATTTGGACTTATAACTCTATTACTTTTTGGAACAAGAAACGCATGTGAAACTTTTTATGTGTAGAGTAAAGCTTGATAGAATACACCCAAGAAAGGCCCACATGAGGCAAGAGGTAAAGCCCAACACGATTGTGGTAATGCCCTTTGCTCAACTAGGGTTTTAGCAAGCATAAGGACATAGCTCCATTTTATTTTTCTTTCTTGCACAAGAGATCGCAACATGATATTTATTTCCATGGGCGGCAAGAGAAGTGTGTGTATCTAGAAACACATACTATTGTGGAAAGGTCCACAAAAGAGTGAGAACTTTATGGAAAAGAGGCATAAAGCTCACCTCAAAAACGTAATGCTCGTGTCAAACATGTAAATCGCCCAAGCAATGAAGAGATAAAAATATGTTGGGTAACATGCCCTCTGAATACGGTACGAAAAATATGCAAGGTCTTTATGTTCATTGTCATAGCGAATAAATGAATTTTATATCAATGCATGCTCCAAATCTAAAAGGAAGGAAATGGATCTAGGTCATGTCTAGGGTCATCACTTCACCAACTTACAAACCTACAAATGAACTAAAATAGTTTCAATTTATTAATTGTAAATTAGTACATAATCTTCAAAAAAATTGTGTTCAGGATGCAACCCACAATTTGCATAATTCAACTTTCAAAAACATGTAAGGCATGTTGAAATCTCTTGAATTAAAATGTACATATGTAAATAATGAAACATTAAATTTTGTAAGCCATGTGTAAATGATTCATTGGAAATGGATGAAATGACGTTTATAGGTGAATGTTATAATTATACGGGCTTGGATTTTGGATATGATTCACATTGTGATGTTGTTGCCTTAGATCTTGTATGCGACGGGAAAAGGGTATCCACTATCCACATTGCGATACCTATTGTTTAGGCTCCAAATTGTTATCACTTAATATGTAATAGAACATTGCATGTTTTGCAAACTAGGATTGCACCAAAATACACATGAAATTTATGTTCATACACATCATGGTTAAATGTTTTCCATGCCAATGCTTTATTGACATGTTAAAACACTCACAATATTAATTATTTTTAGGGTTGTGACAAAATTTTAATTGTCCAGATCCATTGTGGAAGACCTTTTGCAAGAATATAATAACATTATATTACCACCATGTATGAAAGTTTCTGATGGAGCAATTTCCATGGATTGTATTTTGAGTTTTCATTCATTATTTTTTTAATGTTTTGCTGGAAAAAGAAGTTGTGGGATTGGAAATTAATTTAGTGAAGGGTTGAGTGAGAGCCAAAAAAATTGTCTCCAATTGCCAAGGGAAAGTTATGTGGGAAAATTTAATTAATTTGCATTCTTCAGAAAGTGCGGGGGTTTAACATGTCACGATGGTAAGTTGGAACATGTAGAGAGATATTCATTTCCATTTGAATCCATGTCTTGAAAAATAGCTCTTAATTTTTAGTTTCAAGACATTGAAATGTGCAACATTTTTAGTTTTGTGACTCATCAATTTCTAGAGGCAGCCAGATTTTAGGGTTTGAGACTGAACTAGATGCAACATTACTTGCAAATATAGGGTTCAATTTATGTGGAAATTTAGCTTAGACGACTCTTTCAACTACATAATACACACTTTTGTTCGCCTTGCCTACTATAAGGCAAAGATATTGTGTTTAGATCAATATAGAGTATAGTAGCTTAAGGGATTTTGGCCCCTAGTTAATAAATAATAGGTCTATTTTTATATGAGGATTTCTGAAAGATGATATTTTGGCTTGTGTTGAAACTTGAGATTAGTTACAAGAGTTGTAACATCTTGAATGATTTTGGTTTCTTTTAGAGGACTTTTTTGAAGAGTATATTTTTGCATTGGTGAAATATTTGAGTTTTCATAATTCTTCTTTTGCCTTAAGATACTTTTCAATGTAAATGGCAAAGCCACAGTGTGACACACCCCTTGTTCTACTTGTCCAAATTGTGACTGGGCTGCATTGCACACAGTTCGGGAATGCTCAATTTCAGTATGTCTACTTCTGCATCCCAATTTCTGAGGAAGAGCCACTTGAGTGTACAGGGTTTGCAATTGTATGTGTTTGTCTCTCTATGTTTCAATGGGTTGCATTTTGCAACAACTCTAAAGAACTACAGTCCCACAACTTGGGCACATTCATTGTTGCTGATTTTAATTTAAGTGGAGGGTAACGCCTGAGGCCATGAGCAATGCTCACAAATTTTCCAAAATGCCCAGCGGGTTCGTATGCTCAGTTTAGCATTCCTCCTATTACCCTATGAATCTTGTGGGAGGTTTTTATGAGAAAGCTTGCTCCAGGGAAAAGAAATATGTATTCTGTCCATTTGCTACTGCACAAACTTCTAAAGGCCTTACAACTACTATGACCCTTGGCTGTAGTTGATGTCCCAGCTTGGAACACAAGATTAGGTATACTTATCTTTTGTACTTCTTTCTCTATGAGAATTTGTGCTGCTTGTAAGACTTTGTCATTGAGAAATATCTTGCAACTCGCTTTAGTCCAGATTCCAGGTATGCATGTTTTTTAGATCTATACTTAAACTGGAGTCGATTGTTGGATGTACCCAAATGGGAGTTTTGGTAGTTCTTGAGGTTTCATGCTTATGTGCAAAGGTTTCATGAAGTAGTTTAACTCTTTTGATATGTAGATCTACAATTTGATATGCTCAAATTGGAATAAGTTGGAGTTTGACAAACACATACAACCAATTTGTATCTCTCTCTCTAGATGTTTTGAATGATCAACAGACTATTGTGGTAGATATGGTAGCTTGTGAAAGCTATGTTGTTGGGTGATGTGGTTTTGGGGCCAAAGATCCTATGGTAGTGTTGTGGTGGCAACACCTCCACCTAATAAGGAGTTGAAAAACCTCAGGAAAATAACAAATGTGATTGCCTTCTTATTCTTGATATGGCTGCTTGTGGTCCAAAATATGATTTTGGGCAGAGCACAATTTTTTGCCAGACTTTGTTCCTGTAGTAGCTTCCAAATTGTTTGGGACTACAAAAGCATGCGATAAGCCAATGGCATCTTCTTGATAGATACTCATATTTTCCTTCCATAGCAATCTCCATCTTCTAGCAACTTAACTTGCTTGAAATTTGCCCACTTTCTAATGCATTGTTGTTTTGCAATGCTATATTGTAAGTTTTCTTCTTTTCTTCTCAACCAAATAGAAAACCATCAATCACAGACGTGTATGCTCATGCAATCCCACCCTAAAGGAAGCTGGTTTTAAGGCTTTCCCAATTTATGATGATAGAAATATATGATGATGATGATGATGATGATGAGAGGGGATTGAAAATTGTGAATGCAAACACCAGGCACTAATTTCAATCTCACAAAGACTGACATTCCAACAACCAGTCTGTCTATAATACTATACCAAATGCTGATTACAACCAGTACAAGTTAGTTGAGCATGATGACAAAAAACAAGGACTTAGCATTCACGAACTTCGCATTCATTCCTTGTTTGCATGGAAGAAGCCATGTGCACACACAGAGAGACACACACAGAGACACACACAGAGAGACACACACAGAGACACACACAGAGAGACAGACACACAGAGAGAGTGTTCAACAAAACTTCGACAAACAGTTTTGCATATCAAAGTGAGCTGAGAGAGAATAAGCGGATGGGTAATTACATCTCAAACATTAATTTGCAAATATTTTTTCAACAGGTTGCCACACAGTAGATTCAAACATGATTACTTAAAAACTCGAAAAATATGAACAAATCATTCACAGCCAGTTTTGGTGTGTTTTCAGAATCAATCAGAACTTAGACCCAGCCAAAAAAAAAAAAAAGAGAAAAACAGATCACGAAACTGGATACCTACCTATTCAGAGTCTAAGTAAGTAAGAAAAAAGCTTCAAGTAAAAGTAGTGCATTTGTGTGACCTTGGAGGTCCTGAAGAGGAGGAGCTGAAGAAGAAGATTCAAGTGAATGGGTATGTTGTTGCAGATGCAGATGTGGACTCTTGTGCACTTTCTTCTAGACTGGAAGAAGAAGATTTAGGGCTGCAAAATCCCAGCTTCAGGTCAAGCTCAAGAGCTCGAATTGCTGGAGGAAGCTGTTGTTGCAAGTCATGTCCAGCGCCTGCTGCTGTTTGTGGAACATTATTAAACTCATCAAGTTGCATCTGATCCACAGCAGCAGCTGGAAAGGAAGAAGGATCATAGTCTGAAGAAGCTGCAGCAATGGGTACAACAATTGCTGTCTTGATGGAGTTTCTTCTCCCATGTACCATGGAGATCTTGCAGGGACTCTCTGCAGCAGCTGCTCCATGTACTGATGATGGTGAAGAGGAAGAGCTGCTGCAGCAGGAGTAGGAGGAGGGGATGACAAAATTGGTGCGTGCTTTAGCTCCCCGGAGATTCCTGGCTGCAGCGTCGTAAGCGCGAGCGGCGTCTTCAGCAGTGTCGAAAGTGCCTAGCCAGTGTCTGCATTTGCCAATGCGGTCACGAATCTCTGCTGACCATCTCCCCCATGGTCTCTTTCTCACACCTCTGTAGACTCGTACAGCTGCAGCAGTACTAGAGCTTGCAGTGCGCACATTCAGTACTGAGGCCGCAGCTGGATGCTGCAAGTTGTTGCCGCTGGAAGCAGTTGGTTTGTTCCTCTGTGAACTGAGAATCAGTCCACCACTCTCGACTGCACAGCAGCTTGTCATGGGTGTGGAAGAAGGATCGCCACGAAGAGCTTGAGAACAGTTGAGAGCTGTTTCAGATGTCGAAGGATCACTGGCCATGTCGTGGAAGCTGCTGGAGGAGTTGAAAGCAGTCATCATCATCTGTACAGCTGGCGGCACTGAAGCCGGCGAGCAGCTCGGCTGCCAAGAAGATGAAGAAATGAGCAGCTCTGAAGCTGTACTCGTAGTAGAAGAAGATCTTCTTCCGAAAAGTGCACGCGAGCCTACCACAGCTGCAATGCCTTCCAAATCCTGCACATTCCGAGCTTCTGAAGCAGCTGCCTCTGGAGCTGCAGCAGTAGGAGGAGGAGGAGGAGGCTTCTGAACGACGTCGGCCAGTTGCAGGGGTTCTTGGTAGCTGCAGCTGCTGCCGTGCGAGAAGAAGCGGGGCCGAGAATTGAAGTTGCTCCAACTGCTGCTGCCCAAATCTTGATGGGGAGAGCGATATTCATGCTGCAACGGGGGGCAAGCTTGGAAGCCGCGAGAGGAATGGTTTTGGAGATGGCACAGGCAAGCTACGCAGAAGGGATGGACAGTAGCGGGTGCTGAGCATCGCATGCACAAGCCCAACAAATGCAGCGGGAGTTGCTCAAGCTGCAGTCCAGCAGCAGGTTGCAGCTTCTCCCTCTTGGCAGAAGACGCCTCTAACAAGGGATCACGCGACTTTCGCTTGGGTACCTGCATGGAGCTGCAACATCCGGCCTGGAGCAACATCTCGTGGAGCGCCATAGGTGTAGTAGAGCTAACGATAATATTATTATTATTCGACGACACAGCTGCGAAGGCTCAACTTCCTTCTTTCCTGTACAAGAAGCGGAGGTAGCTGCTGGAATCGATTAGAAGAGCTCCACCAGCTACAAATTCAGCAGCAGCAGCAGCTCCACATGACGAGAAAGCTTCACAACTCACTCACTCACTCACTCACGCACAGCTCCTAGCTCTTCCAGCGCTAGAGCTGACACAATTGAAATGGCAAAACAACCGGATTGAACACCAAGTTGCAAAGAAAAGAAGCAACTGAAAACAGAAGAGTGAGCAAGTCAAAACAAAAGAGTAACACACACACACACACACACATGAAGATGCTGCTATATTGAGCTTTGAAACTGCGTTTGCAGCAGTGCTCAGCAGCAGCACAAGAGCGAGCAAAGCAAGCAAGCAAAAACATTAATACAATAATTGTTATTGCAGCTTTTCTTTCATTCTTTCCACGTTTCTCCGTTTGTTTTCTGTGTAATCCATCCTTGCAAAACGGAGAGAAGAGAACAGAGGAGAAGAAAAAGAAGAAGAAAAAAACAACAAGGGAAACGGAATGCACATCTCCCCTGCCCCCGGTTGTCCCCGTTACACCCAAAAACATTTCACGATGCTAGCTAGCTAGGTGCTGCCCGCAAACTTTGTGCAAGAAGGAATCATGACATTGTAGGGGAGGTTCCCGTACAAGTGGGTTCTCCTAACGGAGGGCCACCTGACAACGTGCGCAAACCGAACATCAGGAGAACCCATGAGTACAGGAACCCCAAGGGCCGGCCGGCCACTTGACGATGTGCGAAAACCTCAGGGGAGAACCCGTGAGTACAGGAACTTCCCAGGGTCACCTGAGACAGTGCCCAAACCCAGGAGTACTCACGAGTACAGGAACCTCCACACATAACCGACTCTCTTTTTTATGGGAACGTGAGAACATTTCAAAATAGCAGGACGAGGATCTCCTCCCCCCTGGCATAATGCCTTAGGGTTCTTCTGTTGGGGTGGGGTGGGGTGAGATCTCTCAAAGTACACCGAGAAATTAAAAATAACTCAGTCATGTTTACGTAATCCCTTTCCCTGACTTGCCATCATCTCCAAGTCTCTCTCTCTCTGCCTGGGTCTGTGTCTGTTGCAGTGAATTATTTTTTTTTGGGTCGAATTTTGGCCACTTGGTGAACACATAACAATTTGAAAAAAAATTTGAAAATTTTCGTTTTTTTAAGTACAAAATTTTATTTTTTAATTACTGGAAAACTCGGAAAATTTTCGAAACCACAATACCAAATTTTTTTTAAATAATAATAATAATAATTTAAAATTTAAAAACCCGGTCTGTTTGTAGCGGTGTGCAAATCCGGTCAGTGTGTCTGACTGAGCCTGTCGCGGTGCACAGACAGACAGACAGACAGACAGAAAAGATACAGACAGCCGAGGCGGAGAGAACTGGGGTTAGAAGTAACGTCGTACAGGGCGGGCAGGGGCTAATTTTGGACTGTACCTTTTGGCACGCTCCCAACCTGCACCAAACCGCACTGGGGGTGGCCTTGGCTTGGCTTGGCTTGGCTTGCTTTTTAACTATATCCCAACCAGATGGATCAACATGGATGGTTTAAGAAAATTAAAATTTCCTTTGAAAAAATGAGACTAATTGTTTCCCCCCCCCCTACCTAGGCTAAAATGCACTAGGTGTATACTAGCTACCTACACTAACTCACTTATAGTAGCTTAAACTAACTATACATTGGCTACTTCTACCTACATATGTATGTACTTTATTGTAATAATCTAGTTAGTACCTAGGCTAAAATACACTAGGTAGGTATTTAAGTTACCTTCATGTGTAGGAAGTACTCCTCCTCCTTATTCTTCTCTCTCTTCAATTTCTTCAAGGGAAGAAAGAGATAGATGGACACATCTCATCCATCCTCTCGATGGACTCATGGTATATACTTTTTTCGTTGGTCCGAAGTTGTGCTATTGATGAAGGTGAACTAAAATCTGGTTTGTAGAAATGAGTAAAATTAATCTTTGAGTGCGGTTAAGAGCTTGCACAAAGAAGGGTACCTTTAATGGCAGTCAAATAGTAATCCCTCCAATATAAGTAGTATATCTCTTATCAATGTGTATGTAGTTCCTTTTGGAAAATGGAAAGTTTGGTAAATTTTGGGGGGATTTTAAGGGTTGATTGTAGTAGTAGTGGTTGGAGGTGGGTGTGATGATGTCTATAGTTGGTTAGTTTCCCTATGGTGCATTCACACTTGATGTTAAGTCAGTGTTTAAATGGAAATATAGGTGGCATCCTAGGTGGCACCCAATGTTAAATGGGCAACTAGCTGCTTAAAATAGACCTATTATTAACCTAGGTAATAATAATAATAGGTCTATTTTTTATATGAGGATTTTGAAAACATGATATTTTGGCCTGTGTTGAAACTTGAGATTAATAGTTATAGAGTTATAATATCTTGAAGGATTTTGGTTTCTTTTAGAGGATTTTTTGAAGATTATAATTTTTGCATGGTGAAATAGTTGAGTTTCTTCTTTTGCCTTAAGATGCTTTTTAATGTAAATGGCAAGGCCACAATGTGACACACACCCTTGTTATTAAACTATATGCAAGGACAATGGCTGAATTCCACTCTGAAGTTGTAAACCCATTTCTGAGGTCAATTGTGCAAACTAATATGAATAGCCAAAGTTTATTTGTGTGCGCGTGATGGCAGATTTTAACAGCAGAAAAGACCAGTGTTGTGCAGTTCTTTGATTTTTTAATGGCCTCAGGTATTGGGGGTTTTTTTCTTTTTTTAATTTTAAAAAAATAAATTATTTTTAATTTTTAATTCTAAACTTCTAAATGCCTCTAGTTCCTGTTTTGAAAATGTTCATAATCACAAAATCTAACATTCCAGATTTTTTATTGAAAAAAACTTTTAGAATCAAAAGAACCTCCAGTTCTGGTTTTTGAAAAATAAAACACACACAAAAAAAAACTGGCAATTCTCGTGAAAAATTTTGGCAAAAACCATCAGTTTAGGATAGGGTTTTTGATCCAGTTCTTTAAAAACTTGGTTAAGGGTCAAAACCAGCTTCTATGATTTTTGACCCTAGGTTAGGTTGGTTAAGGTTCTTTTGACCCTTATTTGACCCTCTTGTCAAAGAAATTGGTAGCCTAAGGCTACAACACTCAACATAGGGGAGGCCCTAGTGACCAGGACTTCTGCTATAGATGAACAGTTTTGGAAGCCTATTCCAAATGCTTTTGGAGGCTTTTTCCTAGGTGGCATAGGTAACCATCTCCAAGTTTCACTTTTTTTGTGTTGCCAATGTCCATTCAAATGTGAATAGGTGGTGACAAAATGTGGTATGCTTTTAGATCAAGCCTCAAAAGAACCCTTTACCATCTTACAAAATAGTAACTCACCTTGTTGGACTCACCACATTCCTAATCGGAACATCATAGTACATAAAGAACTATTGGTGGTTGCATGGATTCTGAGAGCTTATGCTTGATTAACATGGAGATATAACATGCACATGAGCAACGTGGAATAATGAGGATATTATTATGGGAGCCATTGATGTGGGAATGCTTGCACAAAACTTCACCATTTAGTGTGATGGGTCTACCTTTGTCAAGATATGTATTGTGTTGTTGCAACGCCATATAATCCAAGACTCCAAGTATAGGTACATTTCCAATTCTTACTTTTTTTTTAAAAGTTCTTTTCCTTTCCTTCAAGGGTGGTTGTGCAAGCTATGTTGTCCAAGTTTAGGTCATTTAATCCTCAAGTTGCAAGTTGAAACTTTCGGATTTTGGATGCTAGTGTTCAGAAATTGGAATCACATTTTAAAGGTTCCTTACTTTGGACTCCAACTCCCAACTTCTCACCATTCGGTTGACCATTGCAAACTTTAGTTTAGAGCTTCTAGAATCCAACTTTGAAGGCTCAAGTTCCTTGCTCCATGGTTTGTTTTCTTTTTTATTCTAGATTGATCTTTTGTAATTTTATCATCTAGATTTTAAGTTATAAGTTGAACAACCTCAAATTTCTTTTAACCTAATTATAAAAGATCTTCCAAAATCCAAGCTATTTGATCTTAATTCTCATTATTCAATGCTCATCTATTCATTGTTGCAACTTACAAGGTGTTATAGGTTCTAGCATCTAATTTCTAAAGGCTTCACCTTTCTAAATTATAACATTTGTACTTAATTCCTTTTAGCTTTTGGATCCAAGATCCTAATTCCTTGAAGCTTACTCTTGAATCTTTGACTTTAGACTATATGTGGTGTAAATTTTTACAATGTTGATCATGTGGACGAAACAAAATCCAAAGTATGTAAGCACAAGAGTAATGGAACACCATGTTGAATGTGTTTGGAATCTAGATTTAAGCTTGGGAGTTGTCATGTGTTGTAAGTTTTCAAGTCCAAAATCTAGAATATAATTTTCAAGTTCCTAGTTCCTGATTCCTAATTTTTCCTTTGTTATAAATTCTTTAATCCTCAAAGTTCATATGTTCATGTGTTCATCTTTTGATGTTGGGGATCCAAGCATGTTAAATTAAAATTACATCCGCTTAAAATCCCATTTAAAAATATAATAGTTTTTTACAAAAACACAAGAAGCATATTGGAATTTTTTTTATCTTTCATTTTAAAACATCTATACCTCCATTGAGTTTATGGCGTCTTTATAAAATGATTAACAAGTAGATGATTTTATGAGGAAATAATATTATTTTTGGGTACGTTATTTCTTAACTCTTGTTTGCATGAACTTCAAAAGCTAAATTGTTATAATCATGATTTTTTATACTATTTGTAAGTACTCAAATTGGATTTAAAATTTGTGACAATTTGAAAATAAAGTTCAAGTACTTGAAAGTAGGTGAAATGTTTTTTCAAGTATTGGGTATTTTTTCATGCACCTCAATATTGTTGTGGTGAACATTCTAATATAATGTTTTTGGCTAATGGAATGTGTTTTCATAACTAAAATCATCCCCAACCCTTAAAAAATGAAAAAATTATTGGGGATACTTTTGGGGTACTTTTTCAAGTCGAAATGATATGATACAAATTGCTTTGAGAAGTTAGAAGGAGGCTAGAGATGCTCATGAAAAAAACTAAAAGTTTCATTTGTTTTGAAATGTTAAAAGAAGGTTAAAAGTTTTTTAAATTGTTTTTTTTAATGTTTTCAAGTAGAAAACAAGGTAACAAGTATGTACAAAATATCTTGCTTGCATTTATTAATTGTTTTTTGCAAGAAGGATGATGAATAGTGATTATGAGGAAGCCAAAATAAAGCGAATGCCACCAAGGTTCTTTAATCTAGCTTTATATTGGATGTGTCTTTTTGCCCTATCAAAGTGAAAGGTTCTTTTTTCTTTTTGTTTATTCTACTTCTTGTTTATGTTTGTAAGAATGATGGTGAAACCAAAGAAAAGAAGAAAACAAAGAGGTTCATATTTTAATTTTTTTTTTCATGGTTCTAGTTTTTTCCAAACTCAAAGGTGAACTATATTTGTTGAGGGCGCTTTGTGTTGTTTATGTTTTTAATCATTTGATAGCACAATAAATAGAATAATAGTGATGAGGAATCTGAAGCAAAAAAACACACACACACACACACACACACAAATAAGCCCTTTTTTAATGTCTTTTTTTCAAGATTAAATGGGTACTCTAGAGGGTTGAGGTTCAAATCCCCTTAAAACTCTATAGGATTTAATTCTTCTTGATTAGTAAAAAAAAATTTGTAGTTGATTGAACAATAGAAATGTGAGATAAAATGTATTTCTATTTGAATGGTCTTTATTAAAAACATTGTATTTAAAACTCAATTACAATTTTGCAATTGATTTCTTGAAGCGAAAGTTTGTGTTTTTAAATGAATGTAGGAATTTGAATCATTGTAGGATTTAAGTGACTTGGAATTTTGCAATCAATTCCTTCCATCCATTTGCAAGTGTGAAATGTGAATTATGGATGAATGCATGAATTTGAATAATTGCATCTATGCAACTTGGAATTTTACAATTGATTCTTTCCATCTATATGCAAGTGTGAAATGTGATTTCTAGATGGTGGAATTTGAATCATTATATCTAAGTGATTTGGAACTTTGTAATTTATTAATTTCATCCATATGCAAATGTGAAATGTGGATTTTGTTTGAGCGAATGCAGTTGAATAATTATATTTAAGCGGTTTTGAATTTTGCAATTGATTTTTTTCATCCATATGTGAGTGTAACATGCAATTTCTAGATGGTGGAATTTGAAATATTGTATTTAAGTGCCTTGGAATTTTGGAATTGACTCCTTCGATCGATATGCAAATTTCGAATGTGAATTTTGATTAATGAGTGGATTTGAATCATTGTACGTAAATGATTTGAATTTTAAAATTTTATTCCTTCCATCGATATTCAAGCTAAAATTTGTGTTATTTTGGACATACTTGGAATTTTTCAATTGATTGCTTCTACCCATATGCAAGTGTGAAATGTGATTTCTGGGTGTAAAAATTTGAGTCATTTATATCAAAGTGACTTGCAATTTTGCAATTGATCCCTTCCATCCATATGCAAGTGTGAAATGTGATTTATGGATGCATAGAGTCTAGGGTTTCACATTTGCTTCTATTAGCCTTTGGTTGCTACGCTAGGTAGCCAAAGTTAATCTCTTTGCAATCACCTTGTAGCCAAATGCACTCCCTTGCCAACACACATGTTGCCAAAGTTTTCATCAAGCTTATTATGGATATAGCCAATTTGCAGACATTTGCAAGTGATAGTCCACCAATTAGCCATTCCTTACCCAAAAAAATTGCCTTTGCCTTCGCCCAAAGTTCAACTGGTGTGTATATATACTGAAAATGTGAGCCATAAGGGAGCAAATTTATTTCTATTTTGCAACTAGGGGGTCCAAAGAGGTGCTTCTATTGGAGTAAAAAAAACCACAACTCCCAATGTTCCAAAAAAATTGGTGATGGGCCAATCAATATGGCCCCTTCCAAAATAATATAAAATAAAAAAAATTATTTTTAAAAAAAATAACAAAAAAGTCTGAGAACAAAAGTGTGAAAACATCCATGAACTAATTAGTACATTAACTATGCACATTAAAGTATGAACACATAGGAGCATTCATAAAAGGTGCATTCACACTTGGTGTTAAGGGATCTAGGGTTGAGTCTCCTAACACCATGGTAACCATTTAGGACTTAAACTTAGTTACCATGAAAATTTTAGGTTAAGCAAACATTCACTTAACATTAAGCTAATCACCCATTCAACATTGGGTGCCACATAGGATGCCACCTAGATTTTCATTTAACACTGATGTAACATCAAGTGTGAATGCACCATTATAAGTCAAGTTGTGGTTTAGTGCCAGGGCTAGCTAGCTAGCTAGCTATCCTGTTGGGTGCAGTAAATAAGTACCTACTAATCAAGTAGTAGGTGGCAGTTTGTGCAGCAAAGCAAGAAGGTAGGTAGGTAGGTAGGTAGGGTTTAGGGTTCTGCACAGACACAGAGACCACAACAGTGCACAACTTAGACTGTGTGAATGGAATGATCCATTGCATAATTAGAATTGTCCTGGTCACGTGCAGTGCAACGGAACGGGTTTCCCTACACTTCTGACCTCCCCAACGGATTCCATTAAAACCAAAAGCTGTCCCTGGAACCAATCATACAATGACTCCCCAATTTCTTTTTTTTAATAATTATTTTTTTAAATATCAAAATTTTTAATTATTATTTTGCTAATTATATAAGGAATTTTTATTTTATTTTGGTGCTAAAAGTGGCGATCATCCCTAGGAAGATTTAGCCAAATCTGGCTATCACCCTGAAAGAAAGTGCAAATATTTAATCGTCCTTCTATATGTTTGGCTATCCTATGAAAACCGTGGAAGGCTTGGGTGAACTAGAACCCACGTGTATGAATCTGGCAATTTTTATTCTTTTTATTCTTTTCTTATTTCTGGCGACGACTGAAACCTCTAAAAAGAGAATTTCGAATTTTTCTTTTTTATTTCTCATTTTGGCGAGTGATAAATCGCCAGGAAAAAGAAAACCAAAAAAGGCTGTAGACTGTGTGACCCGTCCGTCCGTCCGTCCGTCTTCTTCTTCTTGTTGGTTGGTTGTTCTCGGCTCAGCTGCTGCCTTCGTTCCTGAATCCTGGCTGCTTTTGCTTCGTCGTCGAGCGGAGGGCTCAAAATCCCAACGTACCCAAAAACCAAAGCATAATAATATAAAGTATGTTGATCAGAAGCTGCTGCAGATGGGATTTGATGTGTCTGCGACCCAATCAAGCCCACTTCTAGCTGGCTTCGCTTCTGGAATTCCTGGCTTCGTTATTAGTTTGCTGCTGTTGCTGCTCCTGCTGCTTGACTCATTGCCGCTTTTGTTTCCTCCTCACTTGCTTGGGCGTCAACTCCCAAATTCTCAAAACGCATATTATCCCCCACCCCAGAGCTTCTTGTCTCGATTTCCTCCACTCTATCCCCACCTCACTCACCCTGGTACGTAGGCTGGCCCCTCTCTCACTCCCTCCCTCCCTCCCTCACCCGGAAAGTTTTCTTCTCTTGCCAGGAATTGTTTTAGGAATATTTTTTTGTTTGCAGCCAAACTGGCGATCATCCCTACACGAAGATTTAGCCAAGTCTGGCTATAAACCACATATGAAATATAAATCTTTGATCATCTTTCAATATATTTTTGGCTACATACTAAAATCGAATATAAACTTCTGGTAATTTTTATTCTTTTTTCCCTCACTTCTGGCGATTGAAAACTCACTAGAAATTTTCTCCCTTACTACACATATGCACTTGGCACTTGGCAGTTGTGGTTGCCACTTGGGTAGTGATTTTATTTCTTTCAAATTTTGTGATGCTGCCCAATTGGTGATCGTCCATGAGAACATTTAGCCAGAAATGTTTTTGGGTGCTATTAAAAATATGAAAGCAGAAAAATCATAAGCACCCTTTTCATGAATGTTGTAGGTAGTTGTGGTGACTTTTGGTGAATTTTTTTTATTTTTAAAATTTCCAAAAAAAAAAAAAGGAATTTGCAACAAATTCATTCTTTTACCAAAACATTTTTTTCACAAAAAGGCGAAATTTTTCCACAAAAAATTAAAAAATCATTGCAGTCAAGGATATGAATTTCCTATTGTATTTTGAGAGCACCTTGTGTCTTCGAATATCCCCCTCCTGAAAAGACAATTGTGTTTTGCTTGTTGCAAAAGTTTAGTGAATATATAACAATATGTTGCCTCATAAATTGTTGTGTACAATCATTCAGTTCCCTAGTGAAAAGAAAAAGAAAAAGTTGTATGGACCAATTTACACATAACAAAAAAAATTATAAATTTTATTAAAAAAAAAGTGTGAAAGAAGAAACAAATATTATTGGCTACACATTTTAGCCATTTTCTTTTGGAAAAAGTTCAAGTCCATGAGAAGTTTCAAGGCTTTTTTTCTTTTTTTTTTGTTGCATACTTACAAACCATATGCCATTTACCCTAGGAACAACAATCAATCAAGTCATTTGTCTAATGGGAATCCTCCTTAAAAGTCAAGAAATTTCATTTCCTCTTTGTCTAAGGAGAACCAACCCCATCATCAATTTGTTTGTTGATCTCGTAATCCCATTGATTTAACTACATAAAATTCCATCACTTCATCTTTTTCTGCAACTCACCCATCATAAAAAATGCACTGAAAAAACCTAACCCTAATATTCATCAATTTGGGCTTCTGGGAATATCATAAGTTGCTAGAGTGGTTTATTGTGAAATGACTCTCAAGATGTAAATGAGGAACAATTGTGTCGGGCTCAATTGAATCCATTTGTGCTTTGTATCAATAATATACATCAAAATGCAAGCAGACTAGTACCTCAGTACCTTTTCTGGTTGAGAACTTGAGAGTGCTGATAATTATTTTATTTCTCAAAATTCACTTTGCAATTAAAAAAATTACAAAAAATTGAAAATAAAAAAACTTAATTGGCAATGAAAATAAATTGGAATTTTTTTTTTGACAGTTGTCTTTTTATTTTTAGGGACAAATATAGGCAACTTCTTTGACAATTTTCTGGACTTTAAGCCTCTAACATATAATGAGGCTTTTCCAAACATTTTATATTGCATCTTTTTGGCAAAATGGGGAGACCCTAATGTTCCTCCAAGATATAGGATTAAAAAACATTGTCAATTATTGAATACTTGGACATGGTAGACAATTATGAGTCCTAACTCCTAACCTTTTTGGGCTAAATTGGGTGATGTTAAACAAGCAAAATGACCAAACTCTACTAGCCCATATTAATCATTTTTCCAAATGCTAGAAACCATAAAGGACGTGGAACCAAACCATATAGTAGCTTAGGAATGGAAAGTATAGACAACCCATAGAGTTGGCCAACATGCAAGACATCAAAGATGTACACGGGGTAGTTTAAAAATGTCTAACCATAACCCAAGCAACTTGAGTGGTAGGTTAGGTGTTTCATTGATCATGATATAATTTGTGGTAAGTACCATTAGCCCTGAAGGAACTCTCATGAGCTGAAAATTATTCATGAGATTTGTGCAAAATCCCTCCACTTACTACAATTATGTAGAGAATTAATTAGATATTCCAATAACATGAGATTCTTGTATGTTAATAAAACGAAATTATGTAGAATTAATCAAAAATTTGACATATCAAAGGTAATTTATGTTTTAAAATTCAACCTTCGAACTCTTCTTGAGTGAATAATGTTGACTCTAAATTAAATCAGTCTAGTAGTCAAATCAAGTTGTTGCACATCCTTTTTTGTGGCTTTTGAAGAAAAAATTGCAAAAGAAATGTAGAACAAAAAAAAAATCGAACTTGCATTTTGTGTTTTTAGTCTCGAGAGTAATGGTGCCAAAGTGTGGAACCCAAAAAATTATACTAAAATTTTATCTCTAATTTCAATTTATGAAAAATCACCAATCTACTTATTTATTAACTAATATGTATGAGTTTTTACTTTTCCATTTTAATTTTTTTCAAAAGTGGTAGTGTTTTGCGCAAAATACACATTTTTCCAAGTATTTCTCAATTGTTCTTGCAAATTGGTGAAAATTCACCACAAAAAGTCAATAAATAAATCACTATTCCACACCAAACATTTGTAATATCTCTTTGGGTTGACCATTGATATCAATGGTAAAAAACATTGATTCATAAACATGAAATAAGGATGAAATCATGATTCTCGATAAATTGGTTTGATCCCATTGAATTTGACAAAACTTCTTGGCTTGTACAAAACTAGAATTTCACATCTAATATGCAAATCGTCGTGGGCCATGACTATAGTGAGCATTTTTGGTGTTTTGAATCCTTGGTTTTATTCCATGTTGTTTAATTGACCCTATATGGAGAGAAACAAAATTTATCATTTCAATGATCAAGGTTATGATTTCCTTATTGATGACAAACCCCCCCCCACCCCCCCCCCCCCCCACCCCCCCCCACCACACACACAACACAAACAACCCAAACCAAACACACAAAAC
>Ga0116227_10007724_pt1 | contig 20792 bp, 14 predicted proteins | sample S1TSphgellanicum_FD_89693 | JGI IMG/M metagenome (GOLD analysis project Ga0116227, IMG submission 89693) | Host-associated microbial communities from peat moss isolated from Minnesota, USA - S1T2_Fb - Sphagnum magellanicum MG | ecosystem: Host-associated > Plants > Peat moss > Unclassified...
TACACCCCCTTCCCCCCCCCCCCCACCAAGCCCCCCCTGGCCCCTAAAAATTTGGGGTTTTTTTTTTAACCCCTCCCCAAAAGCTCTTTGAGGATGTGGGGGGTTCCCCCCCCCCCCCCCCAAACCACTCACTAATTTGCGCTATGTAATCCTTCTAACTTCACCCCTTGGGTAAGGGATGGTAAGTTTACCACTAGTAATTACTAGTTACTAGAAAGCCTATGAAACTAAATAATATAAAGATTTCTACATGTTAACACAAACAATAGACACAATCTAATACAAAGAAACTATTATCATAGATAAACTCAACTAAACCCTCATGCTTCACATGATCATTAGGTGCCAAAAGTTTTGGCATTTTCTACTTATCATCATGTATAACCTTTCATCCATTATGTTAAATCATCATTTAGCATATTCCAAATACAATTTGACACCACACATAATGAAAAACAATTGTGATCATAGTAGTTTAATGGAAATATGTCCTTAGTCATTTTCATTTGTAAATAAACATGGAATACAACAAATTGTCTATGAAGTGACAAATTGGTCGGCACCTTTTGCAAACACCATCCCAAAGATCTCTTGTTGTCATTGTTGATCTTTTTCTTGTTTCTAATATCTTCTTCGTATTGTCCATGGTCTCTTCTCTTTGTTTATTGTTTACGATCTTTTCTTCTTCTTGTGCATGATCTTTTTCTTCTTCTTCTTGTTCACAAGCTATTTCTTTTCATTCCTCTTCTCATCATTGTTCATGATCTTCTTTTTCTTCTTTGTCTTATCCACGACCTTCTTATTCTTCTTCATTTGATTGTTCATCATCTTTTCTTCTTATTCACAAGGTCTTCTTTCTCCTTGTTGACAATCTTTTATTCTTTTTCTTATTGTTATCCATGATCTCTACTACTTCTTCTTGTTCATGAACTTTTTCTTCTTCTTCTCATGATCTCCTTTTTTTTAAATTCCTTCCATTAGAAAGTATATTGGTTTTTGTTTGGGTAATGTATCATGTATTTCTTCTCTCTCAACAAATCAACAACGTTTACAAACACGTGGAAAACTACTTGTGACCATGGTTTTGCATCTTGGGAAAGGGCATGCATCCACACAAAAGTGTCATGTGTGTGCTACCTCCCACAACATTGCCATTGGAACATTCCCACCTCCAATGGCAATGTCATCAAGAGTGGACCCAAGAAAACTAGTAGCCCCAACAAAACAAAATCCTAGATAAAAAGTTGATTGCTTGCTCAATATGCAATATCTTTTGCTTAGAATGGAAACAGAAAAATGGAGGGAGACACAAGAATAAGAGATTGATTGACATCATTAGGTGCAATTCATCATTTGTGGAATAGTACTACATTTTTGCACTTGTATACAACTACTATATATTACACCCGTTGCAAGAACTCGTATGAATTTGAAAATCCAAATGGGAGTGGATTTCTGCCATGTGAAGTGACACCCTAGCATGGGCCACATGGTAATGAAAACTCTTGAACATTTTGTACAGAGGTGATGAAGAAGGTGTAGAGCCAGATGATGTCACTTTTTGTTTGTCAAGTCTTTCAACTTGTAGCCATGCAGGTCTGGTACATGAAGGATTGATTGTGTTGTTATGGTTCCATAAGTGCAGTTTACAAAATTTCTGCAAAATTAGTATAGTGGGGAGGTTCTGCTGTCAGTGTGCTCTGCCCCAGACCTCGGGCACAATGGTTTGAACTTTGAACGTCTCTAGAAGTAGAGTGTTCACTTGTGAAACTTTTCATTACCCCCACTTTTCAATTGTGCTTTCTTGTGGCTATTGGAATTTGCGGTTTAAGCCTTTTGTTTCATAATTTCTGAAGCAACTTGAATCGTATTTATTGTGAAATGTTTACCATGAAATTATTCACCTATCCCAAGTGCAAACATTGTTTTGAAAATTGGGATAGGAGTGCTGCAAAATGTTGCAAGGTGTTGCAAAAGGAGAGGCTCTAAGGTGATATAAAAATGATATTATAAGAACTGCAAAAAATTATATAGTCACAATTTCCAAAGCTGTCGTGGGAGGATAAATCATGACAATGGATTAGGGATATGTTAATGATTATCATAGTACCTTGGCAGCTTCGACACATATCTGTAGAATAATTAATTAATCTTGAAATTTTCATTTCAACAAATAGATTATTCTTTGAAGATACAGTATTGTCCTTCAAAACTTTTTTTCATTTTTTTTGAATTTTTTCTTCAACATTTCTGAAAATAATATAATTAATGTCAAAGCTTCAAAGTTAGTAGTGAATTATTGGTTTATAATTGACACAACCATTTGGCAATTCACCTAGTATTCAGATATATCCCACCTTTCCATCTAAATCTACAATTCATGCATCATTTTATTGGAGATTTTGAAAGAGAAACTGCATGTGTGTAGGGTAACAATTCTAGTTCAAACTGGCAATCCAATCTGGCATGTGACAACAACTGCAGACGTACCTCTCTATGCCCAAATGGATGGATGTCCAAGAGCACCAAATCATGCACAAAACCAGAAGAAAGGGAGAGTTTTGTCATTTCATCATCATCTTGAGTGTCCGACTTTGAGTACTAATAATAGTCATTTCAATCTGTACACAAATATGTCCAATAATTCTTTTTCTCCCATGGACTTGGGTTTTAGGATTTAGGATTTAGGCTCTACAAATTTGTTCTCAAAAACCTGAATCTAAGATGCTCAAGCCACTATGGATTGATGGACCAAGGGGCCCAATTTCCATCTGAGATCAAATCTAGTTGCCTGCAGATCATGGAGATGAAATCCAATCCAGTTGCTTATGGATGACCAAGATCAAATTGTGTCACCTGCAATCGACTTGCAGTTTCTGCAAATGTTCTAAAAAACTTGAAGCTAAGGATGATGCTCAAGCACGATGGATTGACTAGGGCCTTCTCTTCTGCAATGTTCTCAAAAACTTGAAGCTAGGATGCTCGAGTAATATGAACCCACTATCCATTGTAGATAGCTGAGATCAAATCCAGTCACCTGCAGATCACTGAGATGAAATACAAGTTTGCCAATGGATGGCCGAGATCAAATTTTGTCACCTGCAATGGACTTGCAGTTTCTGCAAATGGTCCCAAAAATCTGAAGCTAGGGATACTAAGGATGCTCAAGTACTATTGTGGGGCACTTTTGAAAATGTTCTCAGAAACCTGAAGCTTATAAGCTGGCTCAAGTACTATGGAGTGGTGCCATTTAACAAGAATCTGGGGTAATTAGAGTTGCTGCAGTTTAGACTTCACTATCACAAAATGGAGATCTGAATTGCAGCAGATTCCTCCCCCAAGTCTGCAATGGGTAAAAAGACAGAGGAAAGTGCAGGCAGTGTGGCATGGTAGTAATTTATGGCATGATTTGGTGACACCCATGAGACACAAATCATGTGTTTGACTGACACCCAGGAGACCATCAATGTCTATCTCTTTCAAAAGGATTCTAGAGGAAAAAGAATGGCTCCAGAAAAACACATGAGATTTGAGAACTTGTGATTTGTGGCAAGCAATTTTGTTGGTGTGCTGTGTTGTCTCAAGCTGTTGTTGTTATGACTGCATAATTATTTAGAGCAGTGCTGATGGAAGGAGGAGTAGTACTGCTGCGAGGGTGGCTGTGTTCACCTTCATAGGTGACAATGAGCATGGATGAATCGTCCAAGGATCGCTCCACATGCTTCCTTGCAGGACAATTCCTCATGCTACTGCACTTGTAGTAACCCCTGCCAAGAAAGGAGAAGACACAAGAAAAGCTTAGAATTATCAAAGTTCCAGTCAAGAAGCTTTGTCAAGCAAGTTTTTGTCAAGCTTTCAGCTGTCAAGTTTCTTCTGTCAAGCTTGATATGTCATGCTTTTGTTTCTTCCTATACAAAACTACATGCATGGGAAATTGTGAAGAAGCTGTCAGATTGAAAGCTTCGGTTGGGGTTGGATCAATGGAGGAGAGAGATGGGTACCTTGGATGTGGGGAGCCTTTAATGGGCTTTTGGCCGTACTTGCGCCAGGAGTAATCATCAGGAGGAATATCAGCAAGCTTGTTGCTGATTGCTGGCACCCTGATTGTCCTCTTCACTCTCAATTTTCTGTGTGCAAAGCCAAAAAAAAAATTCATTGTCCATAGCCAGAACAGCAGCAGCAACAGCAATTGACCGCAAACATTGATTCCCCTCACTTTCTGTCTGTGGAACAAGAGTGAGGGATTAGGGTTTTGTGACCGTCAGAGAGGGGCTGGGAAGATTGAGTTTAACTAATACCTTCGCTTGGAGCAATGGCAGCGGCCTAACCGCTCACTGGTACAAGAATGGCCGCCACCATTCTCATCAGGTTTGCTGCTGCAGGATTTCTTTTTGCCTGCTGCTGTATGCACCGCAGCTACAGCTTGGGGTAGTAGTAGCCAGCCGGCTGCAGCTTGATTTCCTGCATTCAGATCCTGCTGCATGTTGGCAATAGAGAAGGACTTGTTGGTAGTGGAATGAAGCGGAGGACGATGATGTCCTCCTCCTCCTCCTGCTCCCGAGCTCATGGAATTCTCCAAGCTCATGCTCATGCTGCTGCTGCTGCTACGGTGGTTTTGTTTCTCCATTTGCTGTTGAATTTGCAGTTGGAGCTGGGGATGGAGCTGCTGCTGCTGCTGCTGCTGTTGGATCTGTTGTTGGGTATGTCGATACTCATGCGGAGGAGGTGGTGCAGCAGAAACCACTTCACTAGGCACCTCTTCAAGAAATTTCACATTCGTGATCTCCTTCTCCTTCAGCTGCTCCTTGGACAGCTGCTTCCGCTTCAACTCATCCTCTTGCGCGAAATTGGCACTCTGGAAGAACACATACTCGAAGCCTGCAATCATAGGATTGATCCGAGCTGCAGTTGCTCTCCGAAACCTGGCGTGTCCCCTACAGCTCGTCCGACTACTACACAACTTCGACACCTGCACTTTCTGGAACTTGCAACGTTCGGCATCAGCGGCACTCATCATCCTCTCCTTGCCATGTCCACCAGCTTCTTGCAAGCACTGCTGCTGCTGCTGCTGCTGCTGCTGCTGTTGTTGCTGCTCCTGGTGCTGGTGCGATAACATCTGCAATAACCTCCTAGCACTATCTATCCCCATCCTCGCCGCTTCCTGCGCTTCGTAGCTGCTCATGTCCCTATCCCTCTTACCTAAGCTACTATACTCCATAACCTCCACCATGTCTACAAACTGCTGTCTCCACTAAACTAAGAAGCTCAGCTCAGCTCCTTCTTCTTGTTCACGTTCTCGTCTCTAGCTCCTCCACCTCCTTCTTCTCCACCACCTCGTCCCTAGCTCCTTCTTCTCCACCTGGTCTCTAGCTCCGTCTTCTTCTTCTCCACTTGGTCTCTAGCTGCTTCTCTTCTGATACCTATTACTCATGAACAAAACAGGCTTGGAATATTACCAACAACAAACCCACCATCTTTCCTTTATATGATCAAGCTTCACTACAACAACAACAACAACAAAAAACAAAAAACATAGGCTAACAACAACAAGATGATGCATGATCGCTCCATCGATCCTAGTCTTGTACCCGGCTGCTGCTGCTGCTGCTCATCACTCCATCATCGATCAGGCCTGAGAACTACGACCACAAACATTTGTTGACTTGAGTGATGGAGTGTAGCTAAAAGGCACGAGGCGTCGTCACACCACCCATGGTGGCTTCTAAACCCACACAACCACAAGCTAGCTAGCTATGGCTAGAGCTTAGACTAGCAGCAGCTATTGCCTATTTTGCCAAAGCTTGCTTTCTTTCTTTCTTTCTTTGTAGATCATGATGTAAGTAAAACCCTTCCCCTCTAATTTTTTTTCAAAAAAAAAAAAGAGAGAAGGTAGGGATGAGAGAACCCACCCACAACAAGTACAAGGCAAATAAAAGCACTTGAACACATTTCATGAAGAACCATAATAATCAAGACACCGCTAATTACACTAATCAAATACAAGATCATAATACACTAAAACAAATGGAAGATCATAATACACTAAACAAATGGAAGATTGTAAACTGAAAACATGTCGTCTTTCACAAATTGGCTAGTGACAAACAAGAGCACATTTCATGAAAAAAAACATAACAATCAAGAACTGTTCTAATTAATACATTAATCAAATAGAAGATCATAATACACTAAACACAATAAAAGATTGTAAATTAAAAAGGTGTTGTCTGTCACAAATTGGCTAGTGATGAAAGTGCACTGGCTATGATGTGTGGAAGAGATGAGTGAATTTTTTTTCCTCAAGTAAGTCTGCTGGTGAGCAAAGTTTTTTTTTGGTTTTGGGGGGTAATTTTGTGTTATAGTCAAAGTGGTGATCATCCACAAGAAGATTTCTAGCCAATTTTGGTTACAACCTAAATATGAAGATAATAAAAATTTAAAAACATCATTTTCATATTTTTGGCTACCTGCTTGAACCATGTATAATAAATCTCAGCCAAACTCTGGCTCTTGGAAATCTGGAAAAGCACATGATTTTAGCACTTTTAATTTTCTGATACAGCATTTTGGCTATATATAGCCAGAAAAAAAGGGGGGCGGGCGGGGTGCTGGTGAGGATCCCCAGCATTAATTAATTAGCATTAAATGGCAACCCTCCTAAGTGGGTTGTAAATTTGTGGCGACCTATAAAAAGGATTTTTCATGGAAAGGAAATAAAATGAAATGAAATAAGCCGGACTTCAAAGGAAAAAATTAAATTCCAATTTGTAAAAGATTTTTATAATAAATTCCAGTAGGTAGCCAAGAATATAGAAAGATTTTGATTTTATTCTACTTTCATATCTAGTATATGGCCAAATCTGGCTAAATAATTTATGGATGATTGTCACTTCAGCCTACTTCACAAAATTGGAAAAAAAACCCGTGCCCGGGTAACAGTAGAAACGTGCCTATATCTGGTGAACTCTTTTTTTAGGTGTGATTAATTCTGGCCAAATTTTTAAGGATTTTTACAGATTTTTTTCGCCATTTTTCGAAATAAAAACAATTAAACTAACCACTTCTAGACCTAGGCACTTCATAGGTCATCACTTGTAGCAGCACGTTGTAAAAAAACATAAAATGCTAAAGCCCACCTAGGACAGTCGCCATTTAATGGCCAATCTATGACTCGCCATTTAATGCCAATTTAAAATATGGGGGATCCTCGCCAATAAATGAGTAATTCTTTATAAAAAAACGCTATTGTCACGTGTGTCCAAAGTCACTTGCGAAGAAGTGTTTTTTGGGTCAATTTTGTGTTGTAGCCAAAGTAGCCATGAAGCACAAAAAGATTTAGCCAGATTTTTGGCTACAAGCTAAAAAAATAAAACCAAATTTTAAAAAACATCCTCTTAATATTTTTCGCTTGAACTATGTATGAAAAATGGCTATTTCTTCTTAATTTTTGGTTTAATTATGGGTATTGAAATCTTCGCAAAGCACACATGATCAGGAGTCGCCACGTGGACAAAAGGACGAACAAGACGTACGCACAAGGACTGACGAGGAGGAAGAAGAAGAAGGTCGGGACCTCTGCCCGCTGCCCGGATCCAAAAAAAACAAAGTGGGGGCGGGCCAATGGGTAACTGGTCTGGGGAGTTTGACCTAGTGGTCACTAGGTACTTCCATCGGTCTTCTTCGTAACTGTCAAATACGCTTTTCAGCTTTGGTTACCGTTACCATTAACGGCCCGTTAAGGGTACCGTTAAGAGGGTTTTTAATTCTTGGGGGGTTGGGGGGGGGACATGGTAATTAAATATTCCAAATTTCATCTCATTTGCTTCTAAATATTATAAATATCTCATATAATTTAGACTAAATCAGGTTCTTTGAGTCCAAATCTAACATTTCTTGGGAAAATTTATATTTTTTTCAATTGTTGTAAATTCCAATCTTACTAGGTTGAATTTGCTCATTTGATATTGGGAGGGGGGGGGGGGGTGTGGGGCATGGGCGGGAGTTAGAATTACATGATTTTGCACTTCCCTTAAATAGTGATTGATGGCTTAAGTCTTTGTTACGCTGGTTTTACTTCCAATTGAAGTCAGATCGGGTTGAGTGTATTCACCCATGAATGAGATTACAAAACAAAGTATTGGATTCAAAGTTTGCACATTCAAAAATCTTTGAAAAAACTTTCAAGCAAGGGACCCTAATAAATTGAAGTGAGTGATCAGCTTCCTCAGCTTGCACTCTAAATGGATAGTTTGGCTTGGTGCGACCTAGCACCTATGGAACGCACCACCCCTCTTTCACATTTTTTGAGGCCATCCAGTTGGATGTACCCCAATTCTATAACCCCTCACACACTTTTAGAGTTCTCTGATATGGGGAGGTTATAGCATCTCCAGCGGTGCTCAGTATGTGATCCTGTAAATTAAATTGGATGAAGAAAAGTCAAAATACGTTGCAAAATGGTTTTAGCCCTACATAATTCTACAGTTTGCGGTGGCTGGTAAATGACACAGCAATGGTGTGGACAACAGAAAAGAGTGTAATAAATATGATCTGACTACTGCTGCTCCGTGTTTCTAGTTGGCCCATCATAATAATTCGTCCAGATGGTTTGCTATTACCTAGTAGTTCCACACCTATTTGTTGTCCACCAGTTTCTCAGTTGTATGGGTCACCGTTGCAAAAAAGTAAATAACTAAACTTGGATGTGAAAAGTATTTTTTCAGGGTCACATACGGAGCACAGCTACAGATGCTCTTAGCTACGGAACATGAATCCAAGGAAAGAAAAGTGTCCTGTCCATGTGCCATCCATGGTCTATCCATGGTGGTAGTATGATTGCGGGTGCTCATTTGGCGTGGACGGTGGTCTTGGTCTGTCCTTTAGGTAGGCCTCTAGGTGGGCTTCATGGCCTTTTTTTGGATACTTCAAGAAAAGTCAGCTCAGCTCACTCCATTATCTAGTTCTTTCTGTAATTTGAGAAAACTCGGACATGGGGAGTCTTGATTCATCCATTCATGTTCAGATGCCATTCATTGACATGACTCATGACAAAAGTAGGTCAAAGGTTGCTTGCACATTCGAATTTTGGACATCTCCATCTCGAGACCACGTGGAGATGATGAACAGCTCCAATGGAGTTATTATGTAAGTCAATCCCAATGGAACGGTGCTGATGATGTTTTGAAATTTTTTCAAACAAACATTGTCCATGGCAAAAGAAAATTTCACTCGTGGGCATATTTTAACAAGACATTTGTAAATTAGTCACAAACAATACTTTATTCCCATTTGGGTGGCAATTTCTTTCTTTGAAACAAAAGTTAACAAAAAAAAGCACTAAGCCTGCTGACTCTTACTTAGGAGACTTAGAGTTGGACGATGAAGCTTAAGCTTAAGTTTGACCATTGCAAAATTTGTTGCAACAACATTGAGATTGTTGGGCCTCTAACCTTCCTTCTCGAATGTGTATAGAGAGATCTGGACAATTAAAAAGAATTTGATGTTTTTGAGCGAAAGAGACAAAGGTTTGACCTCTTCATTTTGACATTCCAATTCAATCTGCCTCTAACTAACTTCCAGGTCAAATGTGGTGATTTTGTTTTTAAAAATTTGACTCTTTTTTATGGTGAAATTTGGCTACTTTGTGAAATAGGTTTTGAGAAAAACTTGGGAAAAATGTGTTTTTAATTAGTTGTGAATTCAAACCTATTCCGATTGTAAAACTTTGCCACTTTCGTAAGCTGCAATAAAATAGTAGTAAAGCTCAAGTTTTATAGGGGTCGGAAGAGAGTCTAAAGACTTCATGAAAACCCAACTTTCACCAAAGCTGCCCATATTTTGTAAACTCAAGGTTTTGTTGACAAAGAATTTATTCATCATTGATGATTGGTTTGAGGATACATTTTTAATGTGTTATGATAATGCACATCCTCCACATACAAAACGTTAATTTGTGCTAGATCTTTACAATTTTTGGAGGCATCTTGGCATAGCAATACATCAATCTCTATCTTTACATTCCATAGATGTACACTTGAGAGTGCTTCAATCCGAGGCATACAAAAAGGAGGTGTCATTGTATGGGAAGAAAAGAAGTTTCCAAAGAAAGGAACTCATCGAAAGGACATAAAAACAAACATGTGACTAAATCACAAAGGAAATAAAAAAACATGCATTGACCACCCAATGAATTACGACATCATTCCCATCACTTGATACCACTCTCGTTGACATCATTCCCATCACTTAGTACCACTCTCGTTGTTGTAGTTCAAGTCAAACAAGGAAGGAAATGAATAAATTATTACCTATTGTCCACATGGGTGACTTTGGTCACATGGGAAAATGAAAGAAGTGCCATCTGACATGGGTCCAAACTCCAAACTCTTCAGAGCCTGCTGGGCACAAAAAGTTATCTGTGAAGTCACCTTCTCTTTGCCTAGTTTGACTGTGTTTCATCCCCAATTTGATTTGTAGTCGTGTAAAAGTGAGCAAAGTAGGGTATGGATTCATGAAACTGGGTAGTCAGTAGTTCAGAAGATTTGCAAGATCCTATTCCGAGGAGGCTCTGATTTGAATGACGGATATGAGGTAAGTAAGGCAAACCCAAAACTGGGGGTGGAACTCCTATGAAGTTCAATTTAGGTGAGGAAGGTAGTTTGGTTCCCTGTTTTGTTCCTATGTACGGTTTTCATCATGAATTCTCATTTCATTCCCAGATTTGACAAAAACTGGGGCCCAGTAGTAGCCCCAGTTTGCAGTACTTTATTAATGTGTAGTAGATTTACTCAACCTTCCGTGTGGTATTGGGCATAGCCTAATTGGCTCCCTCATGTGTTACCCCACATAATGGATAGGGGATTGACCATTCCATAGTATGTTAGTGGTGCTCAAGACATGGAGCATGAGCAAAGGGCAAAGGAAAGATGGCCCCCAAAAGAATACAACGAATAAAGAAATGCATCACTAGGATAAAAAAATCACACCAAACAATTTTTTTAGTGATAGCTTTTTCAAAGGAAAGGTACTGCACCAGCCTACCAAGTTAGGCACATAAGTCAGGCACATTGCTGCCTAATATTTGTTAAATAATGAAAATTTTTATTAAGCAAATGGAGTTAGATTTTCAGTGAAATTAGGCATTTAGATTTTTAATTTTTCTTGAATTAGGCTAATCGTTGAGGATAGGTGAAATCAACACATGAGATGGACGCATGTATACTTGAGGGTACACTTCCTCCTATCTTGTTTAAGTTTGAAGAGTTGTGCCCACATAACATTACTTTATGCAAATATATTCATGGTTAGAGCACCTCCAATGGTGCCAAGTGTGCGTCCCAACAAAATCAAATTGGATGAAGCAAAATCAAAACATGCCATTTTGGTTCAGCAAAATGATTTTGGCTAGCGTTTTTTCATAAAATGCTGAGCTTCGTAAAAGGAACAATAAGGTTTTAATAAATATGATTTGACTCCTATGAAGTGTAATAATAGAGTCTGACTGGTACTCCTTGTTCATGATTGGTCCAGGTGGTTTCATATTAGTAGACTCTCTCGCTTATTTGCAATCTCAGTTTTAGTTTTATGGGTGAGGTTGGAAAAAAAGAACTAAAGAACTAAACTTGAATCTTAGAAATAGTTTTGCTGGGTCACATATCATCGTTGGAGTTGCTCTTAAAGCTTTAATATGCAGTGTTTTAGAATTGGTGTTTAAATGTGTTAATGGATGAATTTATAGAGCATGTCCAGCAATAATGCTCGTTTGAACCTTTATCAATATTTAGCACATCCAATCTACAATGGTAGTTTTTCTCTCATCCTCACTCTAAAACTTGGAAAAAAAATGGATTGTCCAAAGTGATTGACTACCTATTTAAAGCTCACCACTTGAGCCAATCATTAAAATTGACCAATAAAAAACAATCATTTCTTGCCGCTTGCTAACATGTGCATTTTTACTAGCCCAAGCAGTTTCACAATGTTTAACAACAAATGTACTTTGAACAGAAGGTTCTGGTTTCATCTTTGGGCAAAAGAGAGGATGCAAGACAAGATGCACATCCAATCTGCGACACAATAAAATAATAGAGGATCAAACTCTGAGGATCACCAAAAGCAGTGGTCCCTGGAATTTGATCCTGTATCCCATGCTTTCGTGTTTTCACACACGATAGCATGTATGAAAAAATCTTTGATTATTGTGTATGGTGAGAGCTTCCACTAAGACTTTTTGTGTGCTGATCTGAAAATAAAAAAATTCTTGTGCTCTTCTTTGTGCATTTACAAGAAGCTGTGAAAAAGTATGTATGACACAAGATACGACTACTGGGAATTGGTTTGAACAAGGAGTATAGCCTCCACAAGCTTGTTGTTGCTAAACCAGGTGCATGTGGTGTCGAGCTTGCACAACAATTTGCTTGTGGGCTTGTTTCTTGAAGGTTTTGACAACTGCACCAATTTGCACGCTGAATTCTTGGAGAATAACCCTTTCTCAGGTCCTTTGCCTTCTTCCTTTTCAGGTCTGTGGCATCATGGTCTCACATCTCACCCACCTTAGCTTGAGCTTCAACAATACAATCTAAGTGGACCCATTCCTGACTCTATCAATGCATTCTCACATCTCTCTCTCTCTCTCTCTCTCTCTCTCTCTCTTATTCACAAAGTAACTACCTCATTTTCAAGCCTACCTACTTCATTTTTTTAATAATTATTTCCTTTTCTTATTAATTTTCTTAATGACTATTTCCCACCTTTCTTATATGATTACCTTCATTTTATAATAACTATCTCATTCTTTTTCCCTATCCACCAACATGGATATGACAAAACAAATTACCATGTGTCTTTTCATGCCCACGAAATGTATATTAATTTAAATTTAATTTAATATTGACATAAATAAATTATGAATTATTGAAAACCGTATGAAAACATAAGAAAATAAAATAAAAAATTATCGTCATTGGTAATGCTCACATTTCAATAAGGTGTTTTACTGGTGCTATTGACCACACTTTCAGTATTCATGTTTAAGGTGTCAAAAGTTCAATTTTTTTGGGAGAAATTAAACAACTTTCAAGCATATCTTTTGAGAATTAGGTACATGACACAAGTAATTATTAGAATTTTTTTTTTAATTTAATTTTGTTCTAACTTGGTAGGCAAGTATGGGTACATGCAAAATGATTGAAGCAACATTTGCTTTAATCTTGTGTTTGTCATTTAGTAGGTAGCAAGGTTGGATCTTTATAGGACCCATGAAATCAAGGGGGTCTAAGCTTTACTCAATAGGTAACCATGTTCATAGGAAGGGGTATTATCTTAAGCCAAAATCGGTAAAAAAAAAAAATCTTAAGAGTGAAAATTTTACACATCCAAATGAGCCTATGTCATTCTCAAAATGCTTCTTAAGAGTCTCGAAATTCAAACTTAACATTTCCTTAGGTTAAATATAGCCGCTAAGATGCCTCATGGGAGATGTTAAATACCTTCATTGAGCTCTATTCCACATTCAAAGTGGCCGACAATGCCATGCTTGCATAGTTGTTCTGTGCAATTGATTGTTGTTGTACAAAACAAAATCAATTAAGAAAGAAAATTATAAGCTAATTGTGGGTCTTCATAGTGATCCCTCTTGTGCACCATGCCTCAAAAACTTTCAGAAGCCACAAAAACCTACTTTGATAAGGCATCAAAATAAGGCCACAGGAGGGCCAGGCTTTTCTTTTCTTTTCTTTTTTCCAATTTCTTGGAATCAAAAGTTTGGCAAAATTTTTTGCAAAAAATAGCCATATTTGCACTAGAAACACAATTTTTGTTTAATCCATTTTTTTAAAGAAAGCAACAAAATTTGTCCAAAAAAATCACTGGTGAGGGGGACTATTAGTGTAGGAGAAAGGAGAATTCAAGGGGAGAGAAATAGGAGGATGCCAGTACCCCACCCAATTTTATTTATTTATTTATTTATATTTATTTTTGGGTCAACTTTGTGATGGCAATCATCCATGAGTGTATTTAGGCAAATTTTGAGATGTTCAAAATATGAAAGTAGAAAATCTTATGCACCCTTTCCTATAGTATGCAATTGTGGCGATTCCTGGTGATCTTTCTAAAAAATATTTTTTTTTCGTTTTTTTTTCAAAAAATAGGGGAATTTGTGAAATAAAATTATTATTTTTCAATATTTTTTCCAAAAAATGGGCAAAAAATCTGCCACAAAAAAAACACTGACCCCACCCATATCATGTATGATATTATCCATATATCACGTATCATCCGGGGCCTGTTCCACCTAGGAATGTGACAAGCCCAATATTGGGTGGTAATGGGTTTGAGGGAGGGCTTGTTCCCAAGTGTAATTGGTTGTTCCCACGGGGGGATTCACCGATCCATAAGGCACATGTGTTCTTCATTGTGAATGTTTTTTAAACGTCAATGGACTATACCAAATGTGGAAGCAACATGTGATTATTTGTCCCACCTACGAAACCAATTGAAATACTGTCACAATGCAACAATGTGTAAGGTAAAGCCCAAGGGTGCGAGTATTTGCAAAATAAAAGGCTTACAACATGGCTGTAGATCCAATTTTGTCATGCTTTGGGAGAATACTTATCATCCTTGAGCTTTATGCATCATCAAGCACAAGGCCAACGATATCATGAACTTAAACATAAGTAGACCACAAGGGATAGGGGGGTGAGGGGTGATTACACCTTTTCCTTGAAAGTGGGCCAAATATTTTCAAGTGGGCTGTTTAAAAACCCCCCCATTCTCAAGGAAGAAGGCCCACTTTTAACCATCCGGAAGAAGCCAAATCCAGTTAAAAGTGGGCCAGTTAAATCACACTTCCATTGTCAAGGAGTAGCCATAATATCCCCTTCCCTTTGCAAAGAGAGATATCCGTGCAATTAAGGTGCCTTCCAAGTTCTCTAGGGAATTTTCTCAATGGCTTTACCCTACATCAATTTGCAAGGCTTTATTCCAAGAGAAAGTGAGACAGCCAAAATAAGAGGAAGAAAATGTGAAGAAGAGAGAAGACATGGTCCAGAGTTAATTATTGAATTTGAAATCTTACTGATCTAGGACTAAACTAGAAGCCCTCCTTCAGCTACCTATATAACATATAAAATAATCTGAATTGGTAATTCCTTCCTCTTCAAGAATTTCAAATTCATGTCAATTAACCTTAATTAATGTTCATGCTTTATTGTCACTCATGGGGTTTGATGATCACCATTTCTCTTTGTAGTAATATGTGATGAAGCTATAATTATGCCAACAATACATACTACCAACGCTTGTCCATGATCGTTCTTGAAGCTGAATACTTTTAATGTTTTGGATCCTTTTTATAGCTTCAAAGTAATGAAATTTTATTCAATGTCAATGTCAAATGCTGAAACTCAGCATTTTAATGCACAAGGTTCGAAAATAATTATAGTAGCCTAGTTGTACAAGTAGGAAGAGTGAAAATATATATAGCAGCAGCAGTGGAGGCGCTCCAGAAAAGGGAAAGACAGGATAAATCTCAGTTTACCACCAAAATTGGTGGAAAAACTAGTTTGGGGCCAAGTTATTTCGTTTTGTAAAATTTTCATTCCAAGTTACGTGTTTGATGCCCTATTATGCTGAAACTGGCCGTTATTGCCCCCTGATCGTGGGACTTTTTGGATGACTATCTCTATTATGTTTGCAAAAATAATTGGAAGATAAAAACCCTGAAACTGAATGATTCTTTTTTTTGGGGAATTAACATTCTAAAAGAAGTTCAAATTCATTTTCTTGGCCTTGAATTTTATTTGATAATTATTTTATGTCTTTTGTGAAAATGGTCAAAAGCTTATCATACAGGAGAGACTCATCATGTTAAAGAAAAGCATTCATGAAAGCTTTTTTGTCACAATGAGAGACAAAATTTTAATAATTTCTTACAAATCACAAGAAAGGTAAGCCAGGTAGGAGTACCGATCTGAAAAAACACACTCAGATGGGTGACGCACACCATGAGCATGTGTGCACTGTACATTTTGACGGCAGCTTGATAGATCCACATGTGCAAGATGGTACTTAAGTGGGAGATCCATTTTCCATTGTGCAAGTGAAAAATTGTGTTTGCACTTTGCTTACAAGTTATAGAACCTCAAACGGTGCAATTAGGTAAAATGGTGGACTATTGAAATGAGACAAATTATGCGGTCTTAAAATTGTCTTTGCACTTGTTTACAAGATATGGAGCCTCAAACAATGCAATAGGTGAAATAAATGGAGACTTCTCTCAAATGAGACAAAATAGAAGGTCTTCGGTCTAAGTCTCATAGAAGAAGTCCACTTTCAAGTGTATGTCCCACATTATCAGCACTAGTAGTAATAGAACGTTCATGAATATTCCCACATGTCCCTGTATTCCTGAAATGTTAGATTTAAAATACGTTTCCTGGTTTTTAAAAATAAAATGAATATGACATTTTTTTATTAGGTATCAATTCATGTTAATTAGGACAATTTGGGAATGATTAGGGTTATATTGAAAGTTGTTAAGGCATACTTGGGGTTGTATTTTAAACTTGTTAGGATTGATTGAAACCATCTAAGACATTAATTTACCGATGCAATAAAAATTGATTAAAGTTTATTATGATTGACTTAAGGTTGTTAGGAATTAAGACATGAGGTAACCAAACCTTCAATGATGAAACCATGCCAATCATAAATAAACCAAAGCACCCAAAAAGGGGGAATTCAAGGACAAAATGGAAGGACCCATGTCCAAGAAGGCAAAAGAACCACCCAAGAGGGCAAACCACAAGGGGAACATCAAGTTGTTGAACCCTCACATATTGCAAGAAGCATATCAAATAAGGAAAGGGGAAAATCTTTTCAAAAGATGCCTATCCTAAAAGGACCTTCACCTATTGCAACATCATGTTTCAAAATAGAGACTACTTGCGCATGTTATAATGTCATTAACACCTTATGTCTATAAAATGTGCATAAAATTGAGAGAGAAAGGCCTCCAATGCCCTTTGTTCCTGATGCCATGTTGGCACATCAATGAAAAATTTCATTCGCATGCTAGTGTATACATTCCAAAACTTCTACAACTAAATGGAGAAACATGTTTATTGGGAATTCATCATGATAAAGACATTCCTTTGCCTAAGCCACAATTATTGCCACAACCCCATGAGAAAAAGTAACCTGAGAAATTAAATCAACTTAGGTGGGGTTGACAATGACAACATATGCCAATGTGTGAACACCATCAACCAATAACATAATGTCGATTCAATGATGTGAAGACTATAGGGCAGGGGGCAAAAGGACATGGGTCTACTTTTGCAAGACATGAAATCCTGCATCTTTCACAATGGCCATGTAAACATCTCACACAACATTATGCGAAGCCATCTTCTCCCCACCATGTGCACAACAAAGAAAGTGAATCCCCATAAGATCCAAAGGCTGGCTATAAATGTAGTGTGACACCCCAAGGACTAAAAGATGGGAAATAATCAACCTAATGTGCAATGTGGTGGAGAAAACATCTAAAGGTAAGCAAAAAAAAGGAATGATTGGGCAAGTTAACAATCAAGTGTTTGCACTTGGCCCTACACACAACCTCAAACATGTTCAATGTGAATTAAAAGGTAAATTTAAAAAAATGTTAGTAAAGGAACGGTCGTGCAATTGCTTTGAAATGTTCTCTTATAGGCGATTTGTGCTTCTTTCAATCAATGTTCAAAAAGGGGGACACATGATATAGTCCGAAGGGGAAGAAGTTCTCTCACTAATCTTACATGTGCCTAGAGGGGGCCCCAACTTGTTCACATTTATCACCTCTAACAAAAATGGGCAAGAATCCAAAAAAACCTAAAAGCTATGATAAGGGCTATTAAAGCATAATACCCCAAATCAGAAGTTGGACCAATGGGCTCTAAAGAAATCAACATTATGTCCCCATTGGAAATGGGGAAAGCCCCTCGTTGACAAATAAGGGGCCTCAAGGTGTTCCAAAGAGCATTGACCCAAAAGTCTTTCAAATACTCCCATCAAGGTGGAGTTAAAATTGATGATCTAACTCTAAAAACCTACAAGGGGGAAGGAAACAATGAAGCAAAAAAGAAGGCCTATGGGTGAAACATCGAGAGAGGATACCAAAAGCCACTTAGATGCCCCCTAATTTTAGGAGCACGTTTACATTTGGAACATCTTCATTTAAAACCTCATGTAAAAAAAAAGAGGTGAAGTAAATAGAGCCAAAGGGCCAAGAATTTTGATGCCACCAAAAGGGCAAAAGAATTTGGCAAGGGGACGAACCCAAGATGTAATCTAGATGGAACCTAAAGTGAGCACTTTGTAGGGTTAAACAAAAAATCCTTCCAAAAAAAATTGAAAAATAAAATGATCAAAAGTGAATGTGACAAATGCGAACATTAGACACCATCTTTTAATAAATGGAATTCATCCATAATATGCATCCATAACTCCTAGATAGGTCTTAATTAACTTTTAATTAAATTCCAATTAACTTTTAGTTAAATCTTAATTAAGTCTTTGTTAACTCCTAGTTAAGTCTAAGTTAATTTCAAGTTAACTTTTAATTAAGTCTTAGTTAAATCTAATTGATTCTTAGTTGATTCCTAGTTAAATTTAAGTTAAGTTTCAATTAATTCATAGTCGATTCCTAATTAGGAAAGTTTTCGAAAAGCTTCCTTGTTTAATGCACACATATAAGCCTCATTGCAAACTTTTTTGAACTAGGTCCCCAAATGGATATAAATAAAAGTAGGACCCCTCATTTCTTTTAGTTTGTTCAACATTAATTTTAAGCACAATTTTACACCATAACCTTATCATTTTCTTTTAATGTTCATGTTTACATATGTTAATATAATAAAAATCCATTTTCACATTTGTTTTGCACATTTCATGTTTTTGTTCTTAGTTTTTGTGTTTTTGTTTTCTTAATCACATAATCTTGTATCATTCCTTGTTTGGAAATTAGACTTAAACCTTTCCTTTAACTTTTGTTTTCGTGGTTTTTTTGTGTCCTTAACAATGAGGGAAACAACATGGGTAGGGTCAAGGATATGGGTGTCATTGATTATGGAAAAGAAAAAACATGAAAGAAAAACCCCTAAAAAACAATGTAAAACATGAAAATGAGTAAAGGTAGGTAGAAGCCCTTCAAGTGAATCGCCCTATCGTGTGCCCACAGAAGAAAAAATGACCAACAAAGCCCCTGAAGAAGAATGATGATTGAAATACAAAAAAACTTGAAGGTTATGAATAAAACAAACAAAGGCGAAAAGCTGGGACAATTAACCCCTACTATTTGAAGCTCTTAAAAGATGACCTTACACAAGATGGTGTTAAAAATGTTTACAATGTCAACTTGAAACACCACCCAATCAAGATGGGCATCCAAAGTGGCTTGAATACCATCGACTACAACTTCACAACCTCTTTTAACCACCACTTCAAATTGATATGGTGACAAATGAGAAGTAAACGCATCACAAAACAACATGCATAAAACCTTGTTCATTAACCGATAAAATGTTGCTCCCACTATAATCAGACAAATAGCACCAAAAGGTTTGGCTAAAACCAAAAACTAACTAGCTTAAAGGATTCAAGCCATGGACCTAAACATTTAGCCAATGGCCATATGGGAACATAACTAGTGGAACTCAATGAAGTTACTCAATGGATCCCCAAGGTCAAAAAAAATTCGAAAATGTTCAAAGACCATGCCAAAAGGACCACTAGTTGGCAAATGAAACATGCGCAAAAATGCCAACCTAAAAGAGTCCATAGAAAGCTCAAATTTTGAATTAGGTTGAAAGTTTTACAAGGAATCCAAACAAGGGGATTATGTGTCTAGTGGGTGCAAAGCTAGCAATGCGATAACCATTTTTAAGGATGTTAAAACTGGGGCAAGAAGGGCAAAAACCTTGGTAACATGTGTAAACTCCTTGGCACACCCCAGGGCTAAACTCCATCCTAGCCAACATGAGAGGGGGGGGGACCATAAAGGTAAAATCAAAACTAAGAAAATTAAAATCAAAATAAAATGTGTGCCCCAATATTTTTCTACTCAATTAATCCCCCATGAAGGGGAAGAAAAGACACCATTAAAATAATAATAAAAATAAGTCTCAAACTGCCACGTCAAATGGGTCACATGCTAGGCGATCAAAAGGAAGGTGGAAAGCAAGTTGCACCTTTCGTTAAAGAATGAAAAGGATGTGTGTGTACATATGTAATCGGGGAAGGCCCAAATGGAAGGTGTTCAAAGGATCTAACACCAAAATCCAAGCCTAGGTTGCGAGGGGGGAAAGGGGGCCAAATAAAAAATAGAAAAACCTAGAGAGTCATTTGGAGGGAGAACCTAATAAGCCTGACAATGCTTCTAATGTCTAGCCATATCACATAAAAAAAATAGGGCTCCACAACTGGAACATGGAGTGTTGCGAAGGACCCCACCCCTGCCCCCAAGGTATGATGAAATATTAAAAAGGCCATGAATCGCTAAAGGAACCAAACTAGAATGAAAACCCGAGGAAGGCCCAAGAGCTAAAAAAGGAAGGGCCTCCATATCATTGAAGGGTAATGAAGAAGAACAAAAGGAGCCAAAAAAAGGAAAGAAAGAAAGAAATAAAAAATTAAAGGAAAAGAAACTAGAAAAAATAAAAAAAAGAAAGGAGAAAGAAAAAAAAAAAAAGAAAAAAAAAAGGAAAAAAAAAAAAAAAAAAAAAAAAAAAAAAAAAAAAAAAAAAAAAAAAAAA
>Ga0116227_10007726_pt1 | contig 20783 bp, 13 predicted proteins | sample S1TSphgellanicum_FD_89693 | JGI IMG/M metagenome (GOLD analysis project Ga0116227, IMG submission 89693) | Host-associated microbial communities from peat moss isolated from Minnesota, USA - S1T2_Fb - Sphagnum magellanicum MG | ecosystem: Host-associated > Plants > Peat moss > Unclassified...
AGTCCTTTTGGGACTCCAACTCTCACCAACTCCCAACGTGGGAGTTCACTTGGGAGTGTGAGGGTTCACTCCCTCACACTCTTTGGACTCTTTGCACTCCCGGGAGCATGTGATGTGACTCCCAGGTCTACTACTAGGCCCGCAACCTTGCAACCCCCCCCTTGCCTTGGTCGCAAGCCAAGGCTAGGGTTGCGACAAGTTTGCCCTTTCATTTTTAACACAAGCAACAATCTTCTTTCTTAATCCATACTCATCTAGCATGCAGTTAGTTTTTTTATCAAAACTTGTCTTGTTGTTCACTTGCATCAAACAAACCTATTGTGATATGTTTTGGTTGCCAATCGACCTTTTAAAAAAATTATCACTAGAGCAAAAATATCATGTGTTCCCTTTTGAGATCCATACATTAAAACTTGTTGTGGTAGAATAACATTCTACAAATTTTGGCAAAACATATTCTTATTTTGTCTTCTCCACTAAATTGGGCAACACCTCTTATGAATAACATTTTATCAAATGAAACATAACTCTTGGACATAAGTGCATTGCAAAACGCTTTAACCATGTACTCTTCACAATTTGAATAGGTAAGTGACTTTTGACAACCAAAAGGCCAAGGTCTTGTAAGAATTATTTTTATTGCACATCATTATTTTTGAAAGGATCTTTTAAAAGGATTCCCTCCTCACATTTTTTTGCAATCACAACATGATTTGCATCCACATGTTTTTTCAAGGCCATTATTCCATTGGTTTTGTAATATGAATTATTCCTTTCCTTATTTGAGTTTTTACCAAACTAAATGCATTAATTGGACCATTGTAACAAAACATGCAATACATAACTTGAGGAATTTTTCCATCCACTACCTATTATCATTTACATGGTAAAGAACCCAATATAATGCAAATTTGTTATGAGGTCTCCAAAAGACTATTTGAGCATGCAATTTATCAATATTGATTTACATCCTTTCATGAATGGAGCTAGTTTTATTTGAAAACTTGAATTTTTTTCTAAAGCTTTTATAATATGTTCCTTTTCCATAGAAATTTCATTGGGAAGAATTTTACAAAACTCATTTTCAATTCTTGTTACATTTCCAAATAAAGCATTTTTCACAAAAGAATATTGATGGGATCAAATCGCTAAAATTAAATGTGTTTCACAAAAGGGTTTGTGTTATAATATTCTAATTGAATGAACTACATAGATCAAAGCAAACAGAGCTCAAAAATTTACAACCATTTATAGAATTGTTCTTCCATATACATTATGAAATAACTGCAAATGTATAATGAATGTGAGGCATGCAATTTTTTTTAGTAGCCAAAAATCCTCACACATATATGTTAACAAAAAACAATGAAAGGGAAAAAAAAATGCAATGAAAATAAATAAAACATATACAAAAAATGAAAAAAAATCACAAGCATAAATTCTTTTCAAAAAATAAAAATGAAAGGTGAGAAACTTATTGAACTTGGAAAGGAAAGCTTGACATTCACAAAAATATTAAGGGGAAAGAAATAGAAAATGCCTCCACATCTACTTTATTAAAACCAGATACAAAGAAAAAGATGAAATGCTTCCATTGCAAAAGACTTGGTCATGCAATTAAATATTGCAAAATAAAAATTAATGTTGAAAAAACAACAAAGATGTAATCAAATATTGCTACTTAAGACAACAAATTATTTGTTATTGCCATGGTAGTTGAAGGTGGAAATGATAATACTTCATATCTTAATACTAGGGTAACCCGACACGTGTCACATGACAAAAAATCCTTTGTGACATATAATAAATTGGAGAAAGGACGACTAATCTTCTTAGGGGACAACACCACACACCAAATAATTGGCCAAGGGGATGTGTCAATAAAATTGAATAATGGTCAAATAAAAGAAATGGGAAATGTATTACATGTGGTTAGCCTTTGGAAAATTTTATTTTCAGCCATGCAACTTGACCAAGCAAGAGGATAAATCATTATTAAATATGGTAAACATATATTGAAAAACTCTAAAGGAATTAAGATAACCCAATGTATTCTTGAAGCTGATCTATATAAGCTAAGGTCAGTAACAAGCAAAAGATGAATGAAAATGTTCTTCCAGTCATAGTAGATATGAATAAATCAAATATATGGCATATGAGATTAAGTCATATCAATCAAAGAAAATTGAAAGAAATACAATCTATGTCCAAAGGTGTGGAGTCCTTGGATTAAAAAAAATTAATTCAATGTCCTTCACGTGTTAAAGGAAAACAACATAGAGTTAAGTTTATGAAAGAAAATACCTCAAGGGCAATGGAAATATTAGAAATTATTCGTAGTAATATTTTTGGTCCTTTTTAAACACATATTCACACAAGATGTCCATATTTTATAACTTTCATTGATGATAAATACTACAATTTATTTGTTGAAACATAAATCAAAAGCATTTGAAAAGTTTCAAAATTTAAAAAAACAAGTTAGAAACTCAAACTCATAAGAAAATCAAAATCTTACGGTCAGATAATGGAGGTGAATACAAGTCTAATGATTTTAATATTTTTTTGTCAAGATCATGGGATAACAAGACAATTTACTACTCTTTATAGTCCTTAGCAAAATGGTGTCAATGAAAGGAAAAATAGAACTTTAGTAGGCATTGTTTTTTCATTTTAATCTTCCTAAGTCATATTAGGGTGAAACATTAAATATCGCCAATTACGTACAATTTATAGAAGTCTCACAAAAGCTTTAAATAACAAAACACCTTTCAAAGTATGGTATAGAATAAAACCCACATTAACACACTTGAAATTTTTTGGCTGCAAAACTTTTGCCTTACTTCCAAAAGAAAATAAACAAAAAGTAAACCCTCATTCCATAAAATGTACATGTTTTATAGTGAAAAATCTAAAGCATATAGAATAATGGACAAATCAAATAGAATAATCATAATTTTTCAAGATGTGATATTTGATGAATCATCCATTTATGATGCACAAATGCATTGTCCATCAAGTATAGAAGTTCAAGAAGAAGATTTTGTTTTTGACCCCAATTTTTTGAAGCCAATGACAAACCCAACACTTCAATCAAATTCACAATCACAACTAAACACTTTTTCAAATTCCCCAATTGAGTCTAATGTACAATAAATTTACATCAAATTCTTCATTTCTTTACATTGTGAATAATACAAACCTTGACCTTATTGAAGAATTTTCAAGCTTGAGTATTCATGACTAAGAGGAACTGGTTGATGTCACCTCAAGAAGTGGGAGAAGTGACCAAACAACACATGAGTGGAGTCATGCACAACAACAAATGCCTATCACAAGTCGTTCACAATGAAAATGTAAAAAACCATCCTGATTGATTGAAACAATTGAAGGGCAATCACCACACAAAAATAAAACCCCAAAAGTTTTACTCCATCAAACTTTAATGAACTTTAAGCCTACTTTAATCTAACAAACATTGGATGGTCTTAATCCACTTTTTGGCAATAAGCCATTCAAGTTAAGTTGGATTTTTTGAAACAAAATCACACATGGATTTTATTTCCTTTACCCAAAAATTGAAAACTTATCAAAAGCAAATGGATTTTCAAAATAAAACACAAAGCTAATGGTAACATTTTTAATATAAGGCTAGACTAGTAGCCAAGGGATTTACCCAACTCCCTGGTATTGACTATGGTGAAACATTTTCACCCATAGTCAAAATAAATTTTATTTGAATTCTTTTAGCTTTGGCAACCCACTATAATTATGAAGTCCATTAATTTGATGTCAAAACAACATTTTTAAATGGCATCTTGCATGAAGACACCTATATGGAAACATTGAAAGGTTTAACACCTCCTAATTAGCCCGACATGGTTTGTAAATTACTAAAATCCATCTATGAGTTGAAACAATCTTCTCAAACTTGGTATGAAAGGCTTGATATTTTCTTTCTTGACATCAACTTCAAAAGAACCAAAGTTGATCCCAACATTTATATCATTTCTTATGCCGATGTGGATTTCATAATGTTGGCCATCTATGTAGATGATGGCATCATGGTAACCCTTAAACTCAAGTTATCGCATGAATTAAAAATAATTCTTGTAAAGGAATTCAACACGATCTATGAAGGTGAAATTAATTATTGTGTCGGATTTCACATTAAACGAAACCGCACATAAAAATGGCTCATGATTATGTAAGAAACTTATTTACAAGATGTATTAGTATGTTACATGTTTAATTATAACTTAATTTTAACAACCTTTGAGGCCAAAATTTTTTTATTTAAGCATGATGCCCCCCAAAATTAAAAAAACAAGCAACAAATGACATCAATTCATTATGCTTAAGCAATTGATAGCTTAATGCATAATAGTGTAAATATATGACTAGATTATTTTTACATAATTAATTCTTTGGTTCAATTTTTGTCACGACCTTAGCCTTAGGCTCACGACCAAGGTAAAGACATGGAAAGGTGCAGGTTGAAAGTGCAACCTGGGAGTCACATTTGCATTCCTAGGAGTGTGAAGGAATGAACTCACACATTCTCAAATGGACTCCCACTTTGGGAGTTAAAATCTTTATGGAGTTTTGAATTTTCAAAGAGGTATTTCAAGGGTCAAAATTCATTGGATTAAAAAGTTCCTTATATCATTGGAAAACTCTTTAAACTTAGATGTCTAAAATGAGTACTTAAAACATAATTCATGGCCAAAAGAAAGGCCGGGAATCAAAGTGTCAATTTGACTCTTGACCACTAAAAGTCAATAATCTCCCCAAAATATGTTTTTTCCAGGTGGCGTGCCACATAGTGTTGGAAAGATCTCAATGAAGGTTACAACTTTGCTTTAGATTTCATTCAAATCGGAGGTTTATACAATAAGTTATGGCCCTCCAAAATGTTGAGAGTCTTAATTTCGAGAGTTTCAAGACTCCCAACTTGGGAGTCCCAGGACAAAATGACATTTGGATGTAGCCCCATGGCTAATCACAAAGACTATTATAAGGGAAAAGGTGGTGGCTTCCCCTAAGTTCGATTTGTGGTGAGTCTTATGAATCTGTGTATGCCCGTGGTTTGTCCGTGCACTAAAAGTGTTTCAACTATGCACTAACCAACATGTTGTTTAATGTGTGCAAGTTTGTGTGAATAATTGGCCCACTTGTCATTCTTTATAATCCCCATCTTGGAGCTCCAACATGCCCTTCTTACCCCAAAAGTGTTATGAACTAGGGAACGTACTTTGGCTCCTTCTTCCATTATTTTCACGTTCGGATTCGCATTCGAGTCTTTCAAGGAGTTTGAGGGTGTGTCAATTTTTATCCAATATGAGATTCACTCATTAACAAACATTAAAATGCACAATGCAATACATCAAAGCCAATTTAAACATGGGACTTAAATACCGACATTAAAAAATGGTAATATTTTATATAGTTTTTTTGATGCGGATTGGGTGAATGATAAAAATACATGATGATCCACTTCAGGGTATTACTTTATGTTAGCAGGTGGTGTTGTGATTTGGGTTAACAAAAGACAAACCTTAGTTGTTTTATCTGATACAAAATTTGAATACATGGCCTTATTTAAAATAATTGTTGAAGCTATTTGGATCCATAAATTATTATATGAATTAGGGTTTCCTCAAATTGCACCAACCACTATTTACTTTGATAATCAAAGTGTAATATTTGCCCTCATTAAAAACCCTAAATTCCATTCAAGAAACAAACATATTAACATTCAATATCATTTCACTTGTGACCAAATTTTAATTTTAATTTTTTTATTAGTTTATGTTCCTACTACAAAGATGATGACTAATATATCAACCAAAAGTCTTCTTTGAAATAAACAAATATCTTGTATGGATGCACTTGGCATGACTACATACCCATCTACCCCAAAACAAACATTTTTTTTTATCAAAACATTCATGGTGCGGGTCCCTAAAGCCAAACAACAAAACACCATGCAACATTCAAAATGTTTACAAACACATAGTAAAGTTAGAACTTTTTATACTGTCTTAGAAGAACGTTGAAACAAACCTTAGAAAACCAAAACATTATTTTTAATGCATGTATGGAACACTAGTCAACTAGTGGGAATGTTAGGGATATGAAGTAGAGTTCATTAGTATTCCTAATTGTAGACAATTAATGTACACTCCAAGGATACCAAAGGAAGTGTCCTTTGGTATCTACCTTTACAACAATATAAATACTTTGGTCTTGAGCTCTTAATAATGATGTATAAAAATAGTTTACAACTATGTGTAACAAATCACACAAGATGTTTCTTTCATGTTTTTCAATAGGGAGCATTGGTTTAACAAAACCAAAGTGCGAAACAACAAGTAAAGGGAAGCAATAAGCAAGGTGGAACAACAAAGGCCAAAAATGTATTTAACAATACCAAGGCGATGTAATGAAGGGATTCAACAAAATGAAACAACGCAACAATAACATGGCAATGCAACAAGGTGAAGCCATAAAAGGGAGGTAGCAAAGTGATGCAAAGAAACAAATTCGCAAGGTGATGCCACAAGGCAAAACAACAAGGTGAAGTAACAAGGCAATGTAACAAGGTGAAATAGTAAGGTGAAATACAAAGTGACATAAAAAGGTGGGGCAACAAGGCGAAATAACAAGGTGTGATAGTAAGGTGATACAACAAGACACAACATCAAAGCAACACAACAAAGTGAAGGAATAAGGTGAAATAGTAAGGCACAACAACAAAACAAAATAATAAGGCAAAACAACAAGCAACCAACAACAAAATGACAAAAAAACAAGTGGGGCCAAAGCATTTTGCTTGACCCTATTTATATTCATGGAATGTGAACGCTAGAGATGAGATCTCCAAGCACAAAAATTATTAAATGTGGTGTCACCCCTAACCCTAATCTCATTTTAAAAAATCTTATGACCTAAAAATTAACTTAATAAGCATTACCAACCATCCTACGCCCTAGATGTTAAATAGACTCCTATTATTGATAATTGAAACTTGGCATGTCCTCATACCCATGAAAGTTTTCATTCCTTAAACATTTACATACCTTGGGGTAATTATTCTAAAGTTGATTATCAGCCCACTGAAAATTGACTTGTTGGTTTTCATTCAAGGTATCACCATTTGTGATAGTTGTTGATTTTTTGGGCGAAAACCACCATTTGTGATACCCCCATATTTTAAGGGTGAAAACCAGCTTGAAAACTTGGCTAATTTTCACCTCATTTTGTGAACACAACCCAACATTGGCCTATACCATAATACTTGTCAAAACCATTATCTCCTTAACTATTTGGAAAAATAATTATGGATTAACGTGGATTAGGCACTTGGAACAAAATGTACTAGCCCATAAACCCTAATTAACACACATTTATGCACTATAAACGAAAGAAACCCCCCAAAATAACTCCAAAAAAGAAAAAAACACAAGCAACAAACTTTCAAACCGCGAATATCTAATTCTTCTTGTAATTAAAAAAATTGAAACTTTATATCCAAATAATCTAGTAAAATAAAACCTTATTCTCTAAACCATTGTTGTACCTCGGTTGGTTAAGCATAATTGTTTTTTTTAATTCTTGAAAATTTTGAAAAAAATACAAGTTTGTGATGTTGAAAATTTAAAAGAAGCTCTTGAACACATTAGCTTCATTATGTAATATAAATGTAGAATTCTAATATAATAAGTATTTTTTAATACTATCAAACATAAATTACAAAATAATAATTATTATTATCAAGCGCCTTATTGGACAAACTAGCTTAAGTATTAGGGTTTTTGCCTAAAAAGGGAGGATTTTAAATCTCCATGAAAACACCAAAACCCAATAATTATAAGGTTTAAAAAAACCAAGTAGATTATGCATTCATACACTAACAAATCCACAAGAAAATTTTGGATTTGCAAGGTAGGGTAAACATGCCCCCCACTAAAGAAAGTTCGGTAACTAGACACCCCAGTAAATCAACTCGATGTCTGTGATTGGTTATGGGTGAAGCTACTAGCATTTTAAAATGTTCCTATAGTTGAACATTCAGTATTATTATTATTATTTAGTCATTTTTAATTATTCACATGGAATATTGATTTAGTGTGTAGTTTTGGGGCACGAAAGTGGTTGGCATTTAAAAGAAAATGAATGTCATTATCTATATGATCCATTTGGTCATGGGAAAGTAATAGCATAACTTCAAACATTAAACTAAAAATAAAGGAATGGTTAATATTATTGTCAAGTATGGAGTGTTTACTTATAAGTGCCTTTTGAAATAAATTATTCAAGGAAAATCATAAATCGTTTCAAAGCCAATGGTTGGATTAGGGTTGGTCTTACAAATGCAATAACGAAAATTGCAAAGAAAACATTTGGTTATGGGAATTTGTTTATCACATTGAAAGGCGTGGGCTTGTTCATAAATATAACTTAAATCCTAACAAAAACATTGTGCCCAAAAATCAATAGGACATCAAATGCTTGAGTATTCCCAAAAACTCCATTGATTAGTCCTCCAAAGGAAATTCTTTTCTAGATTCTTCCTATGCTAAAACATTTTTAATTCCCTCCAAAAAACCTTAGTGCAAAATCAAGTATACACATAAATTGAAACCAAAACACTAGTTTAGTCTTTGTAATATTTTCTAAATATGTCATTTCCAAGAGCTAGAAAAAGAAGAACAATTGTAACTTTACTCATAGTTCTTGGGTTCTAATAATGTAGTGTTGAAAACTACAAATCTACTAATGAAAGTAGAGGAAGATAGGTCAAGTTTAAAAGTCTTCTTGCATAAAACATGTTTAAAGGAGAATTTGCAAAAACCAAAGCTAAAAATCAAAGTAGAGCAAGTAAAAGGGGGAGCACCAACTCCACATGTAGTTTTGCAAAAACTAGATTTGAAAATCAAAGTAGAGCACGTAGAGGAGCAAGTAGATCAACAAAAATTATATTTGAAAAATAAAGTAGAGCATGTAGAAGAACAAATAGATCTACAAAAACTAGATCTAAAAATCAAAGTAGAAAATGGTTCAAAGACATATTAAATAATCATATCTACAACTAAAGATTTAAGAGTATTTAAACTATCACTAGATTCAACAATTTATAATTTTAAATGTTGGATCACAAATATTCAAAAGAGCAAAGGATCAACTTGGTTACATAAATCGTTTTAATAGATTTCTTCAAACAACCTACACAACAACAAAAGATGTTGATTTAGTTTGGGAAGACTTTGTAGATTTCTACATTCTCATGTATTTTCTATACATCTATTAGAACATGCATTAGCCCAATTTCTAGACTAACTATTTTTTGGATTCTTGGGTTATGTATAAGAAAGAGAAAGGCATACCCTTGATTAGGCCAAAATGTACCCGACTGAATTCTTGGAGGTTAGGGACCAAGAAGAAGCTAAACATGAACTTAATTATGCCTCAAAGGTGGTGAAGTAACATGTTGGACTTGCATTCAACAAACAAGGAGAATTTTCCCCCTATGTTTGCATCAAATAATAGAAGACCAATAGTTTACTTGAATCGAGCATTTGCAACATGTAAAAGAGGTATGTGAATAGATGATGCACTATAAACAACAATGGATATTGTTGAAAGAGGGACACATTCATTAAGGAAGGCCTTGATAGAGTATGGAACATTCATTTAAGTTCACTTTTTGATCACCTAAATGGAAAAACCAAATTTAAAAAGATGGGGCTAGGAGGTGTGTTCATAGCAGAAAAGGACAATGAAATGATTAAGTGGACCTTAGCTATGTAGGAATGCGAACTATCCAAAAATCTATAATAGTTGAAGATGAAGGTTGTACAATTGACCTAAATAAAGCCTACACTGTTCTGAGATGGGATATATTAAGTAATAGTTGGTGGTATCGGTTCAAGCACAAGCATTTGGAAAGTTAAACATTTACTAGGCAAAAGGATTAAAGGTTTGTAAAACACATGGATTAACATCTAATATTTACAAATCTTTTTACATTAACATGTAAGCATTATATCATCAACATATTTATGTTCTAGATTATGTAAGATGAAATTGAAATTCAAGCTGAAAAATAGGCGAAAGCATGGGTTTTAGTTTTAAAAGGGTCAAAGGGTGAAAGCACACTACAAGGGGGCCAAAATTGTTATCACATTGTATTTTTTCTAAGGGTCCCATGTTTGAACTTCAACCATGTCATTATTATGAAGGATTTTCACAATTTTTTGCATGTTATGGTAAAAACCCAAATAAGTCAAATTTGAAATAAATAACATTTAAAATTTTAATATGATGTGATGTTGGAGTATATTTGTGCCAAAAAAAAAATGTCACAATGTACTAAAAAATTGCAATATATATTGAAAAAATGATTGAAATGATTTTAAGTTTTTATGAAATTTGTAGTATTTATTAAACATTGTGATTCCATACAATTGGGATACATTTGTGAACCATGTGAAGAGTTTGATAATTATCATATCACAAATGGGTGTTTTTGGGGGCAATACCATAAGTATGTGGTAAACTAACATTTTGACAAACTATCACTTTGAAATTGAAGATGATAAGATATGTGAAGTGGGTCTAATTTAAAATTTTCATTTTAAACAATTTTTGGCTGACTAATTCAAACCCAAACCTAGTGCAATCCAAAAACTATATATATATATATATATAATATTGCATATACCATAAATATACCCATTATTCCTTGAATTTAATCTTTTAATTTTTTTTCAAATATTATTATATATCATTAACTTTGTGATAATCAAAATATCAATTTCAAACACCAAAAGTGAAACCCATGTTTGCAAAAATATACATTACATACATGTCCTTAAAGTGCCCAAAGTGGCCCATGCGTAATGTGTTTTCACCTTTAATGTTGTTTACAATACCATCCCCAAGTCCCATGAATGGTTAACTATAAATTATGTAATGAATGTTATAAGGTTTGTTTTGTTAAAGTTCTACATCTTCAATGGAAAAAGATTGTGGGATGATTACATTAAATTTTATAAACCAAGGACTTGCATGATAATGCAAAAAAAAACATGGATGATTTCTTTCTTGTTCAAAGAGTTCTTCTCTTTCTTTAAGAAATATGTTTCAAGTAGTGTTTCCTTAACCAACAAACACGTACTAATTATAGATGGGCATGGCAGGCATGTTACTTTAGAAGCAATATTACAAGCACAAGAGATGGGTTTATACATGATCATCCTACCATCCCACACATCACGTGATCTCCAACCATTAAATGTATATTGTTTGAAGCTAGTCAAGACAACATTTAAAAAGGTTAGAATTACAACCATGTTTAGAAACAAACATATGGAACTATATAAAATAACATTGGTTGGGTGGGTAGATAAAACTTTAGAGTAATCACTAAAAAATAAAAATAAAAATCAAATCTGGATTTAAGGCCACATGTATATGGCCTTGCAATCCCAAGGTAATGGACAACAATACTCAACTTGCACAAATATACATTGCAAAGCCAATCAATGATCAAGGAAGTGAAAATAACACAATGGATGATGAAGTTGATTAGAATCAAGGTTGGGGAGAAAAATGTGCAACTACATAAGTTTTGTATATAGGTGAAGTGGTTTTTAAAACAAGAACTAAAGATTTTCCTAACATGTTTGAACATGACCATCATCACTGTGTAAACATCCAACATAGGCCTACTAACATTGCAAACTAGCAAGAGGAGCCCAATGTTATAAACCTAAATGATAGCCTTGATGTGTTGCAAGAAGTTTTGTCTTCTCCACCAATTCTAACATAAGGATCCACGTTTATGCACAACTTGTTTTCATTGCTTCATTTACCTACAAGACAAACAAAAGGAAAAAGATTGTTAGTTGATTACTCCCAATCCCATGTAGTAACATTTGATTAGTATTTAAGTATCATGTAAAAAAATGCCATGGACAAAACAACTGTAGAAGAAATTAGAAAAGATAAATGTAAGGAGAGGGAAGAGAAGAGATTAAAAATAACGACAAATTTGGGGTTTGTAGTGGATCAAATAGTTCAAAAAGTAATTGAAAAATGAACTAAAACATAATTTGTTATAACCTGGATTTCAACATCTATGAAGGAAATGGGTAATAAGTTTCACCACAATTTTTGTGTAGGCATGCAAGCAAATCCATACAAGTACATGGGCATGAATCTTGGATGTGGAACAATCTTTCAACATGAGGCTTGACAATAGGCAAAAAGTCGCCAAATAGCACAAGGCTATCAATTAGTAAAGTTTATTGCCTTCACATGAATGAATTAGAGGAGCTCCAAAGGAGCTTGGTGACCAAGAGCACCAGAGAATCACCACCAATAGGATTAAACGAACACATATAGCACCAAGGAAGCAACACCAAGAAGATCAATTGGACATGAAGAATGTCAAAGAAACCCCATTAAGAGGACTAATTATACACAAGGAGAGGATTGATGTAGTTCAGAAAGCTTATAGGAGGTGACAACTAGGGAGAACACTAGTATACATAATCAAGATGAGAGGACTTGGGGAGGAAAGGATTAGCACACTAGAAAAAATATTGACATAACTAGGAAAACATGTGAACTACAAAGAGGATCAAACACACGAACCAGAAAAAAGATTGATGTTGTTGGGAGAGCACATTAGAAAGAGGATGTCAACACCTAGGGAAGAGGATTGATGCAGTTCAAAGAACATTAAAGGAACACCAAAACACAATATCATGAGATCAACATTTGGGAAAAGGATTGATGTAACTCGAAGCATTAAAGGAACACCACCATTAGATGCAAATGTTCAAAGCATTAAAAGAACGCCACCACCACCAAAATTCATGACTAGAAGGTGAGCACTTGAAGAGGAAAGGATTGCCGCAACTATGAGCACACGAGAAACACAAGAGAGGACCCATGAAGGACAAAGAGGATTGATGCACAAGTGTAGTAAAAAAACATCGGGTTAGGAGGAAAAAGAGGATCAACATAGTTCAAAGAGCATTCATAAAACACAAGTTAGAAGAAAATTGGGGAAGAAACAAAGAAGATTAACATAGCTTAAAGCACTAATGAAACACCAGGTCAGGAGGAAAAAGAGGACCAACGCAACTCAAAGCACTCACAAAACATTAGGTCAAGAGGAAAGGAGTTGAGGTGGAGTGAGAGGATTGACACATCTCTACGAGGAATGATGGCGAGGAGGGAGGAGGTTCAAGAATTTTCACTTGTCGAAATGAAGGAGTGGTGCCCACAATTTTTGAGGATCGTTTGAGATTTTTTTCGTGAATTGGAGTGCATACACCCATCATAGTAGATTTAGAAGCCCTAAAAAAATAAAGTCTCCACCTTTTGTTTAAAGTTGAATGATAAATTTGAAATTTTTGATAGTGGATTCTTCATTCATCTTAGTGACGGAAGTAGGCCATGCTTGGTAGTCAAGGTATTATTGTTTGCTCATAGGTGACAAACGAACTTCCCATGGGCTGCCATGGTGTATGATGCACTATACTTCACAATTTTTATCACCCCAACTTTGTGTGGGCATATTTTTCTCATTTAAAAACCAAATTGAACGACTTCAAGCCTCTGTGCGTAATTTAATTTTTATATTTCATCTTCAAACCCCAAATACAAAGAAGGTATACTGAGCAAGAGCTGGATGAATGAGACACTAAGTGTTCACTCATCAACTAGTTAAGTTACCCTATGGGTTTTTTTTAAAGAAAAATTTAATTTTATTATTATTATTTTTGTAATGGGTGTTACTGGTAACTTGGACAGCAATTTTATGACATGACCAAGTTCAGCATTGCACAATATGTGTGGTGCTGATCATTACATAACACATCAGTCTGTCATGCTCCTACTACTATTGTGTCACAACCATGTAGGTGAATGGGAGAATGACCCACGAGGTCAATTCATTTCATTTTGTATTTTTTTCTATAAAGTTGCCAATTGAGAATAGGGGGAATAGAAATCCTTCTAAGGTTCCTTCAATACGTATCTAGAAAAAAATATTTGTTGTTGCAATCAATCCATTCACTTCTTTGAGAGAAATCCATATTTGGTGTTGAAAGTACTTGTACGCTGCTGACAATTGTCACTTCCTTGCACTAAACATCATTTCCGCCTTGGATTCAATCTCTCACTATCTTAATGGGTTTGTGGGTTCGCAGATCATAATAAAGGTTCTTGGATCCTGGGCTGCTCTTGTCTTGGAAATCTTCAACAAATAGGGTGAAGGTGATTTTGATTTTTCAAAGGGGTACATGTCAAAACAGTTCTTGTGCCCCACCCCAGTTCCTTGTATATCCCTCATAGTGGATTTTCAATCTCTTATAACTATACTCTTGTATCCATTGCAGAACTAATTTGTTTGAGAACTAAAATAAGCAAATTGAACTTGAGATTAATGTTGTGCTGTGGAAGGTCACAAAGCATGAGCTTCATGAGATAAACCCATTGGCAAAATTCCTATGTTTCAAGGATGTTGTGTTATCACATGGTGGCAAGGTGTGGTAATTGCATTGCTATTTGCCACAGGGGTTTGCAACCCATTGGTTGTTGCTGCACAAACCCAGTGACAACCATGTACTTGAACAGCTCCAGACCAGCCTCCAGGACTTCATCATCTGCATTGAAGTTAAGTTCTCAATTGAGTTCCTGTAGAAGTCTGAACAGTCTCACAAAGATATTGTACATTGTATGTTGAAAAAGGTAAGATTTTGGGATCCCACTTGCCAAAGGGAAAATCCAAAAAATTTATCATCTCAGACTTGCATTTCTTCATGTGTGAAAATTATAGATGCTGACTGCAGTTGTGGTGCACACCTACTAGATGTGCACCCAGCTACTCCTTACCAGCAGCAACATGTGGACAGTGGAGAGGTGCAGGATTTGAACAGTTTTGGGAGTTGTGGTGGATGTAATTGGAGAAGATCTAGAGATTGCAGCCACAAGTGTCAAAGATAGTATACAAGATGTTGTCATGGGAGGGGATGGACATGTAAGAAAAAATTTCCTCGCCAAGTTCTTTCACATGAATTTTCTAAACTGAAATTCTTTGATTTCCAAAGGTTGAAAGAGTTTTTGGTGTTCTCTCACCCTTCTCCTGGGTTGTTTTCTTCATTTTGTGGCAGACGTGAGAATTACAGTTTCACAGGCAGTTGAGCCCGTAGAGACAGGCTTCACAAAGGTCAACAAAGCTGGACATGACAATGTGTCAAAGATGAATGAATCGCTACATGAGTAAAGGACAAAGTTCAATGAAACATTTCATAAGACAGTTCAGCATTTGGGCAGAAAGGAAAAGGAGGAGATTGGCAAAGATGGAACATACATCATTGATGAGGAGGATGACACAGAAATTGTGGAAACTAAACAAAATGTATGAGTTGAGCAAGACACAGGACAATGATCATGAGGTACCCATCAAGTCCTTCAATTCTCAGAAAAGAAGTTTCAGGCTCAATGATGACAACTTCTTGTATAAAGGGTGGAAAGTGCAGAGAAGATCAATTCCAGGCAACAGAAAGAGATCAGGTCAAATACATCACAAATGAAGGAGAGAACAACTGCTAAGGAAAAAAAACACCAATGATGCTGGTGAATATCAACAAGAAGAGAAGTTAAAAATCAGCGAGTGACACGAAGGTGGCTAGCTGGGAACGGTGAAGCTATAAGCAAGGAGACAATGGCAGAATGAATGGGTAGCAAAGAATGACAATGGAGATGTTGACAAGAAAGAAATTACTGAAGAATTTGAAGAGATCAATATTGATACAGGAGAACTGGTAAAAGGGTGTGAAGAAGGTACACACAGAACACTAGTGCTGATTGATTGAGGAATGACCATTGCTTGGAAGAGCATCTACAGTGGTGCTCAGTACCTGACCCTGCCAAAATATTTCTCATATCCAAGTTTAGTTATTTACTTTTTTTCCAACCCCACTCATAATGCTAAAACTGGTACTGCACAGTGCAAATAGGTGAGAGACTACTAATAGCAAACCAACTGATCGACCAATCAAAAACAGGGAGCAATAGTGAGATCATATTTATTACACTCTTCTTTGGCAAGTAATGGGCTTTGCCGTGCTTTTTACCAACCTTAAGAAACTGTGCAAAAATGCTGGGCCAAAACCTCGTTGCTGAGCCAATCTGGCATGTTTTGACTTTTCTTCATCCAATTTGAATTTGCAGAGACAATAATACTAAGCACTGGTGGAGTTGTCCTAAATAGCTTGCATTTTCTAGCAAGCACTAAATGTACAGATTTGCATGATCACTGAAGAACTGAGACTTTATGTGCTCATCAATGAAACAAAAAGAATCATTAAATATATACATATATCAACAATCAATCATATTTGCAATGTAAATAATGCAATGGTTGCATAGAAATATAAATGTTTTTATTTGGGTTCTCATTTTAAAGTGATAATATTTTAATTCAGGTTTCTATTTTATGTTTCACTTGCTTTGTTTAATATTCGGCACTTCAACAACCAATACCAACACAATTCCATTACAATTCATATGTACAACAAATATGGGGCAAAACAGTTATGTACCTTTGGAACAAGCCATGTAGGACCTTTTCCACTTAGGAATGCCCAACAAGATAGAAGCACTTAAAACTGTCAAAGCAAGCCATTGGGAGTAAATCACATTTCAATTTTTATTTATACTCAATTTTTCCTTAAAAGATAAGACCATTTGAAGTTCAACTTAACTGAAAGCTCTTGTTTTCGGACTTTTTTTAATCAATTAGTTATGAATTTAAGAAAATAAATAAATTGTATGGGTTTTAAAAATTTGTGATTAGGCTCCTCTTTGATTGGGGGGTGTGGGTAACATCTTTAGTCCTCCAAAACAAGCTTTTGATATGATCAAACACTGACCTTAATATCATCAAACAAAGCCTTTTAATAATACAATAAGCAAAAATCCTTAAACTAAAGTTCCATGTGTCCAATTTGGAAATCTTAAAATTGAGGACACATGTGCCCAAAGTGACATCTTAAATAATGATTTTAATATAGTCAAACAAGGCTCTTAATACCAAGCCACTAATCTAATCATGTAATCTTTAAAGTTGTCTTAAATTGTCTTTTATTGCAATTACACATTCCAAAAACAAATTGAACACCCATAGGAGCTCAAAGTAGGGGTTGGTTTAGGGTAAGGTGCTTTTACCTTATCACAAGTAGGCCATTATCATGCATGGCATTCCTTGTAATTGTTGATATTTGTATCAATGTACTATCTTTGTTTAAGGTCTTCCAAGTTCCTTTATCCATGTTTTGTATTTTTCTTTGTTTGAAGTATGTTGAATTGAATTAGGTGATTCTTCTATTATAGACCATTATTTATGTGCAAGCATGATCTCCTTGCTTGTTGCATTGCATTTTATTTTAGCTTCCAACTCCATTGGATATGATTCATGACTAATGGACCATATGAGAAGCTTTACTTTTCATATGAAGAGTACTTGTGTAATCCTTTACAAGTTCATAGTCCTTCTATATTCAACTTCCAAGAAAATTAATGCCTGTTGTCTCTTGTTTGCAATATTTGTAAAATCAAGTATTATTCAAACCAATTTTTTATTATGTATTGTGCAAGGAAATGATGATTACCAACATTAATATTGTTGGCAACAAACACTTAATTTGTAATGAAGACACATATCTTTGAATGTCAAAAAAAAAAAAAAAAACAAAAATACTTGTATAACAAGTCAAATATTGGTTCAAAATGGTGACTTTTTAATCTTCTCCTTTTGTGTTTCATCCCTTTTGCATAAATCCTCTTGTCTTTAAGGGGAAAATGAATGTAGGGAAAAAAAAAAACTTGATATGCTTCTTTGATGGTTTTGGTGCTTCTATTTTAGTTGTGGGCTTGCCAACAAGGTTGGTGTAAGATGAAAGTAATGAGTCAAAATTGAAATAAAGGCAATGCATCACCCAAACACATTCCCTAGGTGAGTAGGACGTGTGTGGAAGTGCAAGGGAAGAATTTTCATAGTTTCTAAGTTCATTCACACTTAGAAAATCATGATTCTCCTAAAGTCCCAAGACCTTTGAAACAAGATTAAGGTCTTGTCCAAATCAAATGATATGTAGCTTGGCGAAAAGATTTCATTGAATATTATTAAACATTGTGTTTGCATTCGATTAAAAACTATATATATATATATATATATATATGATGATTTGCAAGGTTAAAAATTTGCATAACAAAAATTGCCAAAATGACTCCCCCTCATTTAGACCATCATTTGGGGACCAAATGACATCTAAGTGAAAAAAATGATCCATCATTGAAAAGGTTTTTTCAAGTGTTAAAAAATAGTGTAATCATGTGTTTAATTTGGTTGAGGTTTGTAGATGTTAATTGTTAGTTCATTAAAGTGGTTCAAGACTGGTTTAAAATTTTGATAATTTATGCATTTTGGAATGCCCAAGGCTAATTACAAGATGGAGATCAAATTTGAGAAGAGAATAGCCTTAGTAGGGTCCACATAACTTGTTACATATAATCATCAATTGGGGGAAATCTACCTTTGCAATTCAAAACCTTAAATATGTGGAACTTCTATCAATTCTAGTAATCATTCTATGATATTCATCCGGAAACAAGGCAAATACCACATAAAAGCCAACAAATTGGTCACTATACCAATTTATCATTAAAATTTTCATTTGAAAACTTTATGGGGCACTACTACAAATCATTTTGAACACATAGAGGGGTAGGTCAATGTCATACCCCTAGAAACAAGGTACATTGTAATGTGAACATTTTAAAAATTACCTTTATCCAAATGCTCACATCCTATTGGGTTTTTTAATAATTCTATCTAGCCAATAGAACTACTAAAAAATGCACATAAGTGTTGGTTATCAATGCTATGATCTATACACAAAATTATTTTGGTCATATAAAGATATCATGTGTGGAATATCAATATGTTGTTTTGGGCAAATTGGTGTATGCATATAATATTATCAAAATACCATGCAAGGTTATTCACATAAGTTTCATCTTTTGGATCTATGGTGTAATTATTCAACTTTTAAAAAATAAATTCCATCCTGAAATCATTTAATGAAAATAATTACTAAAATTTCCTACCAAAATGTTTTTTGGACAATTTTAGACAATAGATGAACTTCAATTGAGGTGATTTATATGGCATTGGAAATCTTTTTCCAAGGGTTACAAATTGGACAATTTAAATGCTCAAGTTGGAGTCTATTTGAAAAAATTATAAGTTGCCAAAATTTTCGATTAAACTAGCTATTGAATGATTACAAACTATACCAAAATATCTACCAAACTTGAAGAAGTTATGAGTTTTCAATGTTATGTAACTAAAATATTGGTCACCAACTAGTAAAGATGACTCTACCACTTTGGTAAGGGTGCCACCTTAATGAGTTTTGGATAACAATCAACTTATGAAGGATTATTAAAGGTTTTTGACCTACCTTTAAAACTAGCATTACACCTATCGAAAGGAGAATGCACCATTTTATAATTCTATAAAAGTGGATGGGAGTAATTCTTTAAACATTTAGATCCTCAAATGTTTATATATATATATAAGAATATAAAAGATCACCACTTGAAGATTCAAAAGTGTCTTTTAGAACTTATGTATTTATTTCTCTAGAATATTGAAGTATCCTTTGCATTTTACTTTTCTTATCTCCAAATTCAAGTTGTGCATTGTTCTATTTGTCAAATTTTGTGGCAAACCTTTTTAGATTTGCAACAAGTGTTTGATCATTCCATTATTTGTGGTACATACTTCTATAATAGAAATTAAATTGATATTCATGCAAGTTTGATTTGATTTTTTTTGTTTTTACTCAATTTGGTAAAATTTCTTTTTACAAAATCTTTTCTTCATATTCTATGTTACAAAAGTTCCAAGATTTTTTTTGGGAGCATTTCCCCTAGTTTTATAGTATTAATTTGATGAACAACATTGATAATCAATTTTCAAGTTTTTTTCAGTTTTTTTTTTGGGGTGTATCATTTATAAACAATGTGTGCAAAAATTGGTAAGGAGAATGTAAAATTTTATTTGTAGGTAGGGAAATAGGTTTGTGTGAAGGAGGGAGGCATGTATATTATAAGCTTCACCCAAATACATAAATAGATATCAATTACAAACATTTTCTTTCCATGAATTGGTCAATTTCATCCATTTAACATATTTGATCATTTTATTGTGCTTTTCATTCATGGAATTCATTTTTTTCCATGTGGTAAATTCCATGAAAATAAAATCATCTATTTTTAATGATTCATTTCATTACACCCAAACATGGTTTTTACAATTGGTCCTTTTCAATTGTATTCAAATTTAGCTCACCATGTCATTTTTAGTTATTTTTTAATCAATTATACCATCTATAGTTGTATAGGACTAATCATGGATGCCATGTTTTGGTGTAATGGTTATGATGTCATCAATTTTTTTTATATGTATTATGTTATCACTAAGATTCATTGCATTTAATTGTTAAAATTTTCATTTATATATGTTAATTTAAATTGTGTGGTCGATTTCATCCATGTAATTGATTTCAACAATATTACCAATTGCCTTTATGTGGTCAATTTGTCCATGACTTGGTGGGGGCACTAGGAAAAGAAAAAAAAAAAAAAATAAATAAACATATAAAATAAAATATATAAAAATTAGAAAAAAATAA
>Ga0116227_10007728_pt1 | contig 20781 bp, 10 predicted proteins | sample S1TSphgellanicum_FD_89693 | JGI IMG/M metagenome (GOLD analysis project Ga0116227, IMG submission 89693) | Host-associated microbial communities from peat moss isolated from Minnesota, USA - S1T2_Fb - Sphagnum magellanicum MG | ecosystem: Host-associated > Plants > Peat moss > Unclassified...
CAAACTGCAGACCAACATCAACTACTCTTAAACAATGTTTGCATTTATTTCAAGGAAAATAGTCTCCCATTTCTGATACATTCTTATAATTTTTCCTAAAATAGAACAAAATTTTGTTAGCTTGAGCTTTTGCATGTACTAAGTACATCATCTGCCAAGTCACTGAACAATGAAGAAACTAATTCAGTATCAATTCTGGCAAATTGATATGGGTTTAAGGTTTAGGGTTTAAGGACTATATACCCATCATCCGCATGTAATGTGATTGTTCTAGACTTCGTCTTCTTGTGCCTATTGCCTCCCTGTTTTTGTTGATATGGGTTCAAGGTTTAGGGTTTAATGACTATACCCATCATCCACATGTAATGTGATTGTTCTAGACTTGGGTCTTCTTGTGCCTATTGCCTCCCCTGTTTTTATCCACAGAAAGCCCATCTCTTCTGATTTACAAACAGTTTCCGATGCCAAAGAGGAAAGCCAGAAAGCAAGAGAGAATTCTCAAAACACGAGGCACTGAATCCAAACAAGTTCATGGAAACCTCAGAGGCCCCAAGAAATGACAAAAAGGAACAACAATTGGATGATACAGAAAAGCACAGAATTTGAATTCACATTGCATCTCAGAGAAGATGGGATTTATTTTGTCATTTCATAGGCATTTTGTTGTGCTGTTCCTTCGGGGCATAGACAAGACAGAACTGCCATATCACGACTTGTGAACTGACAGGTTCCACTAATTGAAGCCTATAAGCTGGGATTCAGGTCTAACTAAAGCTGGAAGTCTCTAAAAGATAGCAAGGATCAAGGAGAGAGAGAGAGAGAGAGAGAGAGAAACACAAAGATAGAGGAGAGTACACACAAGCAAATAGGAAATGCACCGTACTTTGTGAGACCCAATGCTAAGCCCAACTAGTTTATTGGGCCTCGAAAGACTGGAAACAAATGACCCACAAAGTGCTATCAAACAAACCAGCAAACATGATGAAAATTCTAGTCTGGCAGGTAGAGAGAGGAGTGCAGAGCAAAAGCGCCCAGAAAATATGTATGAAAGCTACAGGAAGCCAAGAGGACCATGGGGACTGGGAACAGAAGAAAAATAGCACCTGAATCACAGCTCAGAAATGTCATGATGAGAGATTTTCATGCTTCACCCTTGCCTTGAGGATACCTGGAACCGGGGGCCATGGTGAGCCTTTTGCAGCAGCACTGGGCATGATCACAGGGTAGTAAGGTGAGGTAGTATGAGGCGGAAATGAGGAGTGCTGAAAAATGCTAGAAAGAGGTGGAGAATCCTCATCAAAGTTACAGCCAAGCCCATCGTCAAAATCTGTGTGTCCCATAACCTCAGCAGTTTCAGAGCCTTGATGCTCCTGCAAACTCATTGCCTTGAGCACATATGCATCATCATGCAGCTCAAATGGAGTACTGCAAAAAGACAATATTCTAAAGATCAGACTGCAGTTGGCAAACTCAAAACCATTTGCCATGAAATGAATCCATTGAACCCTCATAACACATCAAGATGCATAGTGTGATTGCCTGCCACCTACTGAGAATATCCAAGTGGACACTGTATTCAGACCCATCCACTTTCAAATCAAACATCAAAGACTTAGAGCAACTGGAAGTTCCAGATATAAAATCTCAGATACACAAATGAAAAGGAAGAGAAAACCTGTTGAAGTCAAAGTGCACAACTTGCATGTCTTCTGAAATCTCCACTTCCACAGTTGCCTGTGGCCGGGTCTGAGATTCAATGCCAAAATTCAAAGGATACAACCATCATCAGCAGATAAGAACAGAAGCGCAGTTAACAAAAATTAACTCTACATGCCCACAAAACAAAAGAAACATTACCTGCTCGTGAATCACATTTTGCAACAATTTGCTACACTAGGATGATATATGAAAGTCATCTACAATGACCCAAACTGACTGCTTTTGAGACACCCAAAAGAGCAGAAATTATCCCTCGTATATACTTAGGGCCTACATAAGTATAATGTCAAACCTGCACAAGAATGAAGGGTAGAGCAACACCACCAGCTGGAACAGAGTTGGTCCCATGATAAAGTCTTTCATTACGACTTACTAGATTCTGCAGGCCTGTCATCTTCCATAACCCAAACCCACCAGGACCCAATTACATAAGAAGAAAAACACTCCGTACTTTTCTCCAACCAAACTTCAACAAACCACAGGACCCAGAGCAGGCTGGGCAGTTGTTCAGTGGATACAGATCATAAGGATCATGCCATAGACAACTCATCAAACTTTGTCATAACAAAGCAGGTGGGTACCTGAGCTTGAAGCTCATGTAAATAGGCAGCTTTCCTTTCTATCCTTCCTCTGACCCGCATCCCTTCAGCCTGAAGAGAGAAATTACAAAAATACATAAAACATCAACAAGGGTTAGAGGGCGTGAAAACCTGACAATCATCATCCATGGTTTTTTCATGTTCAGGTTCTTTCTGAACAAAGGTTTAACACAAAGTTAAAACCATGTCAAAAGAATGGGGAAGTTCACCTTAAGTTCTTGAACATCATCAAGGCTGGCAGAAGGAAGCCCCTTCCATTGGATGTCCTTTTTGTCCTTCAAAATGATGCCCATGGCCATGAGCACATTCAATGCATCATACACCCGTCGCCGTATATTCTTTTCATCATATTGTTGCTGCCAAAAAGAATCAATCAATTTGAAATTCATCAATCCTTGGATACCTGGAAAGGTTGGAAGTAAGAGAGGACAATGAACAATTCCTTATCACGAATTTCTTTGTCAGCATGCAGCCAGATGGTAGGCAAATCCAAATAATAACTTCACATTAAAGAACACAAGAAGCTCCCCTAATGGATCATTTTTTCCCATGTAATAAATACACCACCTTCTCTCTCTGAAACTACATTACCATCATTGCACCATGCCAATACCTGATCTGGTGAAATGTGAGGACTATCTGGATTTGTGAACTCAGCTACTAGTTCATCTGCCACCTGCACAACCCAGAAACAGGGTTCATTAGAGAGTCCCAGAAAACAGACTGTTGCTGCCTCCCAAGTCCAAAACATGATTCCCCATGAGCAGACAGACAAAATGGGTCAATCAGCAACAAAAGAAGCAGCACATGGGAGAAAAGGGCAAAGAAGAAGAAGGGAAAGAACATGCCTCATTGTAAGTTGTCCGACCTTTGCTCTCCACCTTCTCGCAGACTGCAACCTCAGAGAGTAACACATGCCCACAAAGAGTGAGAGATTAGGGAACCAAAAATCTCCTGCATCAAAAAAGAAATCAGGTATAAAATTCACCACCCTCCATGAAACTGACAGCTGTGGAGTTTGTTCTGTTACAGACAAACCAAACTTACAATAATACCTATTGTGGTTGTGAGTAAACCCAACAGAGAAGCAACAACAACAAATGATCCACACACTGACAGATCCATCCAAAGTTCAATTTGCAGTTAGATAACTCAGCAGTTGAAGTGGGGAAAACCTGACCTTTCATGCTAAAATGCCGAAGACCTTTTCCATTTTTCTCTCCAGCAGGAGCTCGCGGACCTCGCTTCTTCTTTCCCCTGAATGAATGAACCAAACCAACCATGACAGCTCAACCACAACCAGAACAACAGATCTTCTGAAAACAAGAACAAACCATTCCTCAAAATCAAATTTTTCAAAAGACCATCGTCGTCGTCATCATCACAAACTCTCTTTCTTTCAAGTATGAGAGGAATTACTCATTCAGCAATCACATGGGTGGTGGTCAGAAAGACCAATTTGTACTGAAGCTTTTTGCTCAAGAAGTGGGGGAAACCGTTTTGATTCTAATCCTCAAGGAAGCTTTGGTGATGCTCAGAAAAGGAATTTTGTACTCAAAACTTTTTTGATTCTAATCCTCAAGGAAACCACTTTGCAGATGGAGATGGGGTGGGGGGAATAAAAACACAAAACAAAACAAATGTCACCCTAGTAGAGGAGAAAGAAGAAGAGATCACAAACCCAGTGACATCAGTGTCAGGAGAGTCAGGGTCATCTGCTGCTCCATCCAAGTGCTGCAGCAACCGGGAGTCAACACCATTGCTGCTTCCCATCTTCTTCGCCTCCTCCTCCTCCTCCTCCTCCTCCTCCTTAGTATGTGCAAAACTGGATTATGGAAAGAAAGAAACAGCAGCGACAAAAATGTGACCCACCACCCCAAAAAAATGCAGAGAGAAATGCAAGTTGAAACCCAAGAGGAGGAGGAAGAAAACAAAGAAGAAAGAAGAAAATCCAAACACACAAAAGAAAACAAAGAAACAAAATCGGATGTTGTGTATGGAAAAACCCTAAATTCATGAAAACTTCCACATGAAGAAGAAGTGAACAAACACCATAATATTCAATAACCACGACAACCCATTTCTTCTTTCTTCCTTCCTCTTCAACCCATCTCTCTCATTTGCCCAAATGTAGCAACAAACCTCAAATCCCAAACAACAAAACAAGCTTCCCAACAAACTCCAAAACCAACGCAACAAAACAAACCCAAACCCCGCAAACTCACAACACAACAACAACAAAAAAGGGGGTTGAATGCAATGAATGACAACAGAATTTCACCGACAAAAACAAAACCCTCCTAAAAACACAACCTACCAAACAGGAAAAAAAACACACACACACACACACATACTCCAAAATGCACCAAAATCCTCAAATGCTCCAAAATGGACCCAATTCTCCCCAATGCTCTAAAATGGATCAAATTCTCCAAAATGGACCAAATGCTCCACCCAAATGGAATCAAATGCTCCCAAATGAAATACCACCCAACACTAATACTCCAGTACCTAGCAGAATTTATTTATCATAATAATATTATACTTTGGAAGTTGACACTTGGTACCCCCCATTCTTATTTATGTACCTACATAGGTACCTACCTACCTACCTACCTACCTCACTAGATGATGTCTCCCTTATAACTGATATTGAGAAGTGATATATTTTGGAAGTTTACACATCCATTTATTGGCTTGGCTCTGCCTCTGTGTGTAATAAGGGGAGAGAGACTATTATGGGACAATGAAGGAAAAATGTTCACTAGCTGTTAGTGTGATTTGTGAGTTTTTTTTCTTTCAGGGGTTTTAGTGTGAATTGTGAGTTCCTTTTGTTTCTTGAGGAATGTTCACTGGTTGGGTGTTAGTGTGAATTGTGAGTTCCTTTTGTTTCTTGAGGAATGTTCACTGGGTGGGTGTTAGTGTGAAGTGTGAGTTCATTTGGTTTTCAAAGAATATTCACCAGGTGTTTGTTACAGTGTGAATTGGTGAGTTCTTTGTTTTTTGGGAGGGGGACTTCATGGGGATATTTCCTATTTGGTTTGAGATTTTGCCATCAGGTGGGTGGGCAGCATAGATCTTTTGTACAAGATGAGCTGCTTGTTTTAGGTTTTTAGCTGAGATGTTCTTATGATTATATGAGGTGAATACTTTGGAAGTTGACTCTTCCATTTATTTTGGCACTAGCTCCATATGTTCTTGTTATAATATTTTGATGTGAGACTTTGGAGGTTGGCACCTAGAGAGAGATAGATAGGTGCCTCAAAATGTAAGATTACCTTGTTAGTACCATACTTGTGAGTCCCAATGATGTTCATCCATGGAACATGGTAGGAACTTGGCACAACACAAGAGATTTTGGGAAAATTAATAATCTTGAAATCCGGAGATTTGATCTTATAAACCTCCCAACAAGGGGAAACATGGCTTCTACCTCAACAATTACCTACATAAAATGTTTAGACCTTAAGTCTTAAGGTGTCAAAAGTTTCCAAATTAACACCCAAAATTTTTGAAAAATCATTAATTATTTCGACAAAAAGGGGTCAATTATCGGTAGCAATAAAAGTTGGGGGTTATTCCATGATTTTGAAGTAACTAGTGAAAAGTTTGGTGAAACTTCTTCGGCATTGATTAGATTAAGTTATTGTGAAATGGATTTGAGGTATTTGAAGGCAATTGAAGATCTTAGAAGCCTTTTTTTTTTTAAACAAATCTTTTCTCCTCTTTTTAATTAATGTAATAGATTTTGATTCAACACCTTGGCTAAGACCTTACAAAAATATGTAAAGCTTTACATAGCCTAGTGGGAACCTTACCTTATATAAATTTAATTTTTTATATGAAAAAATAGATTTGACTAGTTTTTTAAGTAATCTAAAGCTATGATTGACTTATATTATCATAAGCAAGGCTAGGACAAGGATTAGCTTAATATTATCATATGCAAGGTTAGGACAAGGAAGAGAGTAAGCTAAACATAAACCCAAAGCATATGATAGAACAAAAGAAATGGAAACATTTTCAAACTATGTTAAAGGTGTGTGACAATGAAAGATGAAAACTCTTGAGCCCTCAAGTTGTGTGAATTGGGATTTCAAAGAATCTTGGATTTCAAGAATGAGATTTTGGGAAGTCAAAACATGTCTAAATGAAACAATTTTAGTATCATTTTAAAATTTTCAATGAGACTCACAAAATAATGGGAATTCATGTTGCCAAATGTAAGGTGTTTCCTAATAACTATGAAGATTTAAAGGTTAAAAAAGGATAACAACCAAATAATTTCCAACTAGTCAAATGTAGTTTAGAAAAGCAAGTGATGTTCAATTGAGTTCTTTGCCTTAGATTTGGAAATATTTTGACAAGAGCTACAAGATAATGGTGTCACATGTTTAAATTAGACCCATTTATTGGGAATTATGAATCCTCATAAAACCTAGAATTTCAAAAACATGGCATTGGGATGTAATCTTTGTAAAAACATGTTCAATTATTCATTGGGAGGACAATATATCCTATAAGAATTCAAGCTATGGTTGAATTTCTACAAGTATGTGATGATTCCATGATCCAATTACTATAAAGAAATCTCAATCTTTTCAATCAAAGAAATTGGTGTGAAAAAAATACATGTCTTGATATTCGTTTAATTTGACAAAAATGTTATTTTGGACAAATCAATTTCAACATAAGCATTTTGACAAATGTCTTTTTGATTGATGTTTTGACTTGTCAATATGCTTAGTTGTTAGTTTTGTACAAAGATTTTTTTGGAAAAATATTTTTCTATCCCATAAAATATTTATTACAATTTATGGTCAAATAATTCTAAGACTATTTATTTGTGGTTGATAGGTAGGTCTTAAATAGGTAGGTAAGTAGGTTTTTATTAGCATTGTACCAATATATAAGGTGCAACCTAAATATATAATATTGGTATAAATACTAATATTAAATAACATAACAATATAGTATGAAATTTAAGATAATACCAAGTTTATATTTGGTTTAAAATATGCCCCAATACGAAGTTCATACTTGCCATATACCAGGAAAAAATCAACCATGTATTTAATTACATTAATAGGTGACTAGTGTGAAAGTTTTTTAAATGTGCATGATACCAATACATACCAAGTATGGAAAAAAAAACTATTGATACTAGGACTAGTTTGGTACATTCAAAAATTAATAACATACAACATTAGTGCCTACCTATCAATCCCTACCTATATACAACCATACATCTATGATGTACATATTTGTGATGCATGTTGAAATTTGTTTCACAATTTACCCAAATTTCAACTCAAGACTTCATGGAAACATCTTAATGCCTTTGCCATCAAACTACATAACATTTTGTTAATTAAAGATGTGCAACACTCTAACTTTATCACATTAACTATGAAACCACTTGAAAATCCAATTTTTGACATTTTTTTCAATTTTTGCTCAAGTGTAAGAAATAAAAAATAAGCTTGGACCTTATTCTAGTATTTATTTAACAAAATAAATATATTTGATTAAAAATTCAAATAATTTTTTTAAAAATTCTTGAAAAAAAACCATTAACTAAACTCCATTCATTATGTGATTAAACAAAAGTTATTTTGAAAACATCTTGCAACAAGTTCTTTCACATTCATTGAATTTGTTCACATTTTTTGAAAATTAAACTATCATTCAATAATATTGTGTTTATTACTACAAAATGTGGGTGCAGTTCATTAGTCCATGTCCATTAGACAAATGAATTCACTCAAAATTTAATGAAATCATTTGGCATACATGGACACCATCCATGACTACATGACTATGTAGTTGAATAAAACATGTCATATTTTTAAATGTCTTTTACAACTATAGTCATAAAGGACATGTATTTTATGACTATGATGTTTTCAACTATAACCATGAAAACATGGTTAGTAGGTTATTTTTCTAACCTATTAACTTAGGCTAGGTAAGCCTAGGTCTGTTCAACTAAATGGCTAACATACATGCTACAAATGTAGGCCCTAACCTACCTAGGAATGTAAGATAACCTATCTAACTAACAACCTAGTATAGGTTAAGTATTCAAACTAAGCTAAGAACTTAACTTAACCTAGTTAACCTTATGTGACTAGGTTGCAATTGTGAGGACTTAAATTCCTCACCTACACATTGAGGGATGAAATCCTTAACCATTACACCACATTTTTTTACATGATAAAAATTGTCATCATATCATCATAAATAATTGTTTTATAACTTATATAAACAACATAACTACCGTGCTAGGGTACCTATAACATATAACCTACACAATAACCTAATAGGTACCTTGGTGGGTTTAACCACCTAGTTAAAGTAGGTTCCTTCCTAGTAGGTCATATATACCAAGGTGGGGATAGCTAGGGTAGAATACCTACTATTTACCCCATTAAAATAGGTACATATTAAGTGCATACTACCTAAATGGTATATATGTAAGGTAGGTATCTACTAGGTACCTTACTTAATAGGTACCTACTTGTAGGTACTTATTACCTAGTTAATGGCTACTAGCTAGGTACTTATTAGGTAAGTATTTAAGGTAGGTACCTAGTTAATATGTATTTAACCTAAGTTAGATACATACAAATTAAGTACCCACCTTAAATATTTACCTTGTAGTCATGTAGTCATACTATAATATAAATATGATTAAAGTTATATTACTAATGGACATATGATTACATGACTAAATTAGGACATAATTGTAATATGTCCTAGTCATGAAAAACACATTTTGGTGTTGTGATGAAAAAATTACTTTTCAATCAATGCAAATGCCACCATAACCATTGAAGGATGTTGATAATGAAGACCTTGTTTTATTTAAGATTATCCAAAACCCACATAAGGTTAATGCTATTTTTTCAACAATTCTTTTCCATTTTGTGACAAATATATTGGGAAAATCTTGGAAAACTATTTTTAAAATGTAAATTCAATTAATTTTGCTACTTTTCTGGTTAAATGTTTCCAAAATATTGATATTAAAAAATCGTTAAAAAATGGTTTTCCCAAAGTCCTTTGTTTAGGCCACCGCTAGCTTCACAAATTATTTAATGTCCTCTTTTACACCAATTGTTCCCTCCTCACCATCTTCTTATAAGTTAACAATCGTAATTTTCCTTAATTACTAAATCCACCACCAAGTCTTGACCTTTAATAGCCTATCCTTGATATAACAAAAGAAATTTATCATGTTTGATTTAAATGCAAATCTTAGGTCCCAACTATATCCATCCATAAAGTAAACATTAGTTCACATGTTTTATCCATTTCAATTTTTGTGTAGACTATTAATAGACATAAAGGATTCATAAAAAAAACCTCAAAGGCTTATTAAAACAATTGAGGTCAGACAACAAGTCTTAAAAGTCCTAAATTCCTTTGGAAATATTCACATGTTTTTCTTGTTCAAACCATTATCCAATAACCTTTCATTATATTTTAAGTTATAGCTAGTGCATCATTTTTACATTAGCAAAAAACCATTGGATCAAAGTTGGAATAGATTTTAAGAAAAATCACACTTTGAATGTTACATATGTGCCAACAAATAGAAATGATGTTACTTATAAATGGATATTTGAACTAAAATATACCCCACATGGTGATATTCACCGAGGTGAAAGCACAGTATGATGGGACCAATTTGGGCAATTTCATGAGATGTGCATAAAGTATACACTTCCAAAATGTGTCGCATTTAATTTGGGCTTCATTTTTGGTGTTTAGGTTTTATATTTTGATTTTCATAAAGTTAATGTTATTTGATGTTATTTGAATTTTTTAAAAGATTAGATTCAAGGAACAATGGATATATTCACGGTATATGTAATATAATATAACATGTTTTTTAATTTTTAATTTTGGTTCAAATTAATCAACTAAAAAACATTTTAAATGGAATTTTAAAAATGAACCACTTCACATTTCTTGTCATCTTTCATTTGAAAATGATTGTTTGTCAAATTTTAATTTATCACATACTTATGGCCATCATTTTATAAAAAACCCAATTGTGATATGATAATTATCAAAAATTTCATATAGTTCAAAAGCTTATTCTAATCATATGGATGCAAAATGTTTAATAGATCATAAAAATTTCATAAAAATTTAAAATCATTCCAATCATTTCTTGAATATATTCACATTTTTTAGGACGTTGTGACATACATTTTTGGTTCAAATATATTTGAACATCACATCATATGAAATTTCAAAAATGTACTTTTTTTGGCATTTGATTTCTTTGGGTTCTGACCTACTATAATATGCAAAAACATTGTGAAAATCCTTCATAATCATGATATAGTTGAAGTTCAAACATGGTACCTTTCAAAAACAATACAATATGATAATAATCTTGCCCCCCCTAGTGTACTTTCACCTAGTCAAACACATCTTCAATCAATTCCATCCGTAATATTGTTATAAACCTTGCCCCAATCATCAAATATGTTTCAAGCTATTGTTCCATATATTTTGATTTGTGGCCAATTTTCACTACTAGATCAAACTTTTCTTGATTAAATTTTTTAAATTCACACTTCACAAATTCAAAAAAATTCACAACATTTGCAATTTCAACTTCAATAGATGTACCTCTTGAATTGTTGAAAAAAAACATTATCAACATTGTTGTTAAAAGCTCACATGCTATTTGCCACTAATCAAGATTGGATATGGGGTATTCTTGAAAAACAATTTAGACCTATTAACCTAATTACATGTGCCAAATTTTCATGTCACACTTCCTCTAAGCTTATGACTAAGTCTTGAGATTCTCAAGGAAATGACATCAAGTCAAATGTTTGATAAGGAATGAAATTGAATGTAAGTTTAAAACATGGCATATTCCAAGAAAATGCAATGCTTATTAAGACAAAGTGGAAATGCTTGAAAAATCAACGGGTAACATTCCTAGAGCTTTTGACATGAACTTTCACTTTGGGAATTAGGACTTTTCATAAATACAAGTTGTTCAAAACAAGGTTTGAAGGATCTTAAATAATGTTTGAATTGAATGATCTTGGGATCATTGGAAATATCTCAAAAAGATTGATAAGAAAATGATCTCACATGTTTTATTAAAAGACATGTTTCAAGTAAAACTTATGAAGGTTGTTTAACAAGCTAGGACACAAATTGCTGAAAGAAGTCCCCAAACACATGACATCACTTTTGAGAAGAATTTAGGATGTCTAATTGAAGAGGTTGACATGATTAAAATATGTTTTATTTGAGTTACAAAAGGCATGTTCAATGATTATGTTTACTGTGCATTATGTGGTTCCAAAGTTGTAAGACATGAAAATGTTTTCAATGTCAAAAGTTGAACTTGGGAGTTCGAAAGATTTTGGTCAACTTGAAATAGTCCCCATGGGAATCTACAAATTATATAATTAAAAGATTATAAGTGTCTCCTTCATGGGTTCAATTCTTGATGAAAATATGTGAGTTTGTGATGAATCAAATTAAATTTGGTTTAGGTTCAAATTGTAAGAAATGTCTTATGTTTGTTTTATGATGAAGGTCTTTATAATGGTCCACAAAGCACATGAACTTGTTTAGTCATCCCAAAGCTTTTGTTACCTTAACCAACTTGTAAGGATTTCGAGTTCATACCTCAAGTTCCAAATTCTGTTGATAAAAAATCCAGATTTTCCACCAATATTGTTTTAAAAATCTAAATGTGCATCAAAGAAATTGAGAACATGGAAAAATGAAAGAAAATATTCAAGAATGGGTGAATGTTTTAAAAATTAGTTAAAAATCTATGTGGTGATTAGTAATTAAAAGGAAATAAATAGAGATAAATTTGTTTACAAATTTATTTTTGGATGTGATATTCTTTTTCATGTGGCAAATCTATTCACTTTCGGTATACGATATCAAGAATTTGTAATTTTGGTTCAAGTCACATGTAGTTGTTATTCCAAGAAATTTCACATGCACAACTTTTCTTTTTGAACATAAATATGATTTCATAAAAGATGATTACAAATCACAAAATTCACAAGTGGATATACACATGTGTTGTATAATCAATTTTGATGGTTGTTTAAGTAATTATAATATATTTTAAATTAATTTCTTAAGCATATAAATGTACCTATAATAATAAATGGAATCCTTAAAACCATTGATATCTTTGGGAGAGAAAAATCCAAAAAGTTATATGATATAACTTTAGTTGGACCTTCAAATTTGATCAATTGAACTTTAGTTAAACCTTCAAATTGATCAAGTTGAAATGGGTAATGTTACTACATACAACAAATATGAATGTTTGATTGAAAAAAATTATCCTCACATTATTTTTAGAGGTGATTATGTTATGAAGCAAAAACATTACAACAAATTTCAATGTTAAATTTCCAAATCTTAAATATACCAAGTATGGTAGGTGGTTTTATCACATATTTCATTCATTTTAAGTGAAATAAATTGAAATAAATTGGAAATTTTTATTATACATTAAATAACATGCATGTTTCAATTCAATCGAAATTGCATGTCACATGATTTACATCTATTTATGAATATTCATAGTAGGTACCAAAAAATGCATTAAATGCTTGTGACAAACTATCACAATTAGAAAATTTAACAACATTGGGCATGCAACTTATGAAATAATTAGAATTTCATAAATAATTTCATGATTTTAGCTTGTGAAGGTTCCTTGATTAGGTTCTAGAATTTTTTTGATCCATTTTTTGATCATAAAATATTGCTATATATATAATTAGAAAAAGAAAAATATTAATGTTTCAAGTTATAAATTTTACGAGAGAAAAACCTTAAAATTTTTGTAAAGTGTCAATACAAGGTCATCATGTCTCATGTTTAATATATATATTTCATCATTTTTAATTTATGGAAATATAAAAAAAAGGAACATTCCATATTGAAACAATTGAAATAAGAAATGCATAATCATTCTTCATAAATGTTTCATTATATATCAAGTAAAAATTTCATGTAAAATTTGTATTATTTTGCGTAAGAATACTAAAAATGGAACTTTGTTCATTTAAATATTTATTTTTGAATAATTGTGAAAATATACATTTACCATTCATCACTTCAAATTTATCATTCAAGATTAAAACTACAACAATGAAAATGTGAGGTTTTCAATTAAATTCAAGAGTTTTTTTTATGTCACTTGCTTGTAGTTAAAACAAATCCAACCACAACCACATCCTATATGTAGGTTTTTATTAATGTACTATACATCATCCAAAATAAAGTGCAAATTATTTCCACAACCCCACTTAGAAACATGAAATCTCACACAACATATTAGTGATGATCAAATAGATCCCACTATGACCTAATCACTGTGATTTGCAATCATAGTTAATCATAATTCTTTATTGGAACACTTTCAAAGAAGCTCTAAAACATTGTATCATGTGCATATTTAGCGGTTCAAACTTAATGTCATAGTATTATGAACTTGAAATTCATCCAAATTACTCTTTACAAACCATTAAAACATGTTGGTACACCTATTCTTATAAATGCAAAATAAACAATTCTTGCTACTTTCATGGTAAATCTAAAGTGATATACATCATGTATGATTTAATTTAAATACAAATGGTATTATACATCCACATAAAACAAGGAAATTTCATACAACAATTTATGTAATTGGAATTTGTTTGGAATTTCACAACATATTAATTCATTCAGGTAAACACTAAAACTTGAGAAGATAACCTAAGTCTTGACTCCAATGTGCTTCACATCAATTTCCCTAAAATCAATGCATCATCTTATAAAAGATGAAATAAAAAATCAAGCACATTAACAAGTTGGTACACATAATCATGTGTAACATTAATGTTTTAAGATACTAATAAATATTGCATGGGACAATTGATTTTCTAATCAAGAGCTGAGTTGAAAAAACAAATTAAAATACCTTGTCATGGCCCATGCTATTAAGTGTAGGGTAAAGCCCTATGATGAAGGAATGATTAGAATTTAAAATACTTGTTTAGGCATGAGGCAAAATGATTTTCACATTTTAGTAATTCCTTTAATCAAAGGTTTTATCAAGTGTAAAAAATTTAAAATATGGATATATTCAACAATGTGAGAGTGACAATGGTGAATGGAACCAATAATATGGGGTGAGGCAAAATGATTATTTGGAAATTCATGTGGGAGTCTTAGAAGGGATTGCATGTAAAAGGCATGGTAAATGTTGGAAAAATGAGAATAATCTAATAAAAATGGGGGGTAAAAAAATGTATTGTGTTGTTGACAAGAGAAATGAGGGATGAAAATTTGCAATATGTAGCAAAAAATGGAAGATCTTGCTCAAAAGTTTGTGAGAAGTAAATTATGATATGCAACTCCCATTATTTTTAGATTAAAAAAAACAACCAAGGTTTAACATTTTTATAAAACCTCACCAAAATTTTAGACATTATAAATGAAGGCCCTTTATAAAACATAATATTGTTTCATTAGAATGGTGACACTTTTTCACATGAAAGTTGATAGATCACATGTAGAATCAAACCTTTCCATCTTGGAAATTATTGTTTTTTGCCTTTTTTTAACTACTTCATTTTTTTCTTTTTAAATATTTAATTGCATTACAAGAAAAGAGTCAATAGGAACAACATTGTTGATTAATTTCAGTTATTTTCTAATCCTAGTAGTTGTAGGATAAATAATTTTTTTAGTATTTGTCCTAGTGGAACTTTACACTAGGTAATGAACTTGATCAAACATGAACATTATAAGGTTAAACAAAATTTTTGACAGAGCTTTACATTGGGTAAGGCCCTTAATTGATCACGGGTGTATTCACAAATTAAATAAAAAATTATGACAAGTCTAAAAACTCAAATTCATTTAAATCATTAATAATAATAATAATAATAATTAATAACTACCAATACAATACCATACATGTAGGACTAGTTTGAAAACCATACCATTGTATAATCTGTTAAACATGGTGCCAAATTACCAACTAGGTTTAAAAGGATGTAGGTTACTTCCTAGGGTTTGCCTTTCAACTACCTAAACCTTTAACAACACAAGAATTAGGGGGCACAAAAGTTGGGCACATAAATGTTGTGAAAGTAGGGTACTTGAGGTACACTAAGTACATACTATCATGACTATGGTGGGACTCTAACTACTATGCATCTTTTGCTATTATACACTTGCACATTAATAATCTTGGGATGTCAATGTTTTCAAAACTAGGAAGGTAATAATTAAAGATGCAAAAAGGAAAGGGGGGCCAAGGCACTAATTGTGCTTTTAACATAACCCCATTAATAAACATTGGAAATGGGTTTCCAAATGTGAAGTTGTATATGTATATTTGATGAGTTTGTGTGAAAGTTATTTCAATTATTGCCTTGCATTTTGAATTGGATTTTTTTTCATACATGTGTTATGCACAAATGTTGTCTTTACCATAGTGTAATGTTCCAAGGCATAGGAAGGATGTTGAACAACTTTAGTTGTTGGACAAACATGTTGATTTGCAACATATTGTTAATGCCTAAAATGTTGAGACAAGCATGATTTTGACATGTATGAATACACTATGTTATGGGATAGTGAAGGATAGAACACTTCATCATTACAAAAAAAATTGTTAGATTCATAGGTATTTGAAGAAACCTCATATGCCCATTAATGAAGATTATGGAACCCACATTACAACATCTTTCACACATATTCTTGACAAAGTCCATTGTGAAAGTCCATTTTGATATTTAAATTGATGTTTTTCAAGATCAATATTTAATCAATGTGTTTGGAAATATTTAAATTATGGTAATATTAATTCAAATCTATAAGTGCATAAACACATTGTGAAATAAAAATCCATGTTCATTATTTTGCATATGTTTTTTTGGGATTATGATAGTCTTGTTAAAATCTTTCTAAGATGGACACTCATTATTTTGTTGTGTTTTCTTCATTGTTGCAAAAGTTCTTGTGTTAACTTCATATAAATGAATTTGTTTTTGTGATATCCAATTAAAATTAAAATTTTAATATAATAATGATTAATAACATGCCATAGTGATAGTCCATTTCATCTAGTGTAATTTGTAATTATCCCTTAGAGAAACAATTGTAGCTAGAGATATTACTAGATTTATATTAATTCTTATTATCTTGGATGATTTTGTGAACAAGGTATATATGTGGGTATGATGATCATTAATTCATTGAAAGGAATTCATTGACCATATGGAGGAACTTGTGCAAAAACCTTTAGTTGTTGCATAACTTCATGAAATGTCAAATGGTTGTTTCAGGGATCAAAGTGATGAAGCAAATTTTGAATTTTATGCATGCTTTCTTGGAGGCATTGTGTGTGAAGGTGGTACCACAAGCTGATTTCATTTCAAATTCATTTTTTTTACACATGCTCAAGTCGATATTTTGATGGAATTGAACAAGTTGAACAAAATGTTCCTATTTGATCACATTGATATTGCACAAATCTAAAAAGGAAACAAAACATTTGCATCACAATTTTGACATGTTAATTTTTAGTTCGAAGAGATCAATCACTTTAAAGTTTAGTTTTAAAATTTTCAGCTCTTTGTAGGAGGCATTTGGTGTTTCAAAAAATAGTGCACATCCTTTGCAAATGGGAAATAAAAAAATTATTTTCTTCATTATAGGCACATTTGTGATTAACCTAGCAATATTGAAGAGTGTAAGGCAATTGGAGTGGAATATGTTCAAAGAATGGTTGATTGTTATAACCTTAACTTTGGATTCATGGCCACATTTGGGGTGTTATAAGAAATGAACCCAAGAAGAATGCCAAGACACAAAGTGAGGGAAACATACTCCCACATGAGTTGGGAGGCCATGAAATGGGAGGCCTCTTGGAGTTAAGGGGAGGTGTCTTCAAGATTCTTAACAACATGAACTCCCACTTTGGGAGTTGGTCCATTCCCAATGAATCCAAAAGGTTCAAAGAGCAATCATGAGATCTTTAGCTTGAAGGAATGATTTCAACAAGAATTATAAGATGTGAGGTCATATGCTTAAAACATATATATTTTGAGGGAATTATGACATTCCAAAAAATTTGGACATTATGTGTCCCAATTTTGGGAATCCAAGTATTTTTAGTTGCATCCATGTAATCCTCGTGGAAAACTCTATAATATATTATAGGAAGGAGGATGGTGCCTTTTCCCAAGTCTAGGCTATGTGAATTTAAGGTGGGTTTGAGGCAAATCTAGGACTCAATTTGATTCCATTTGTAATCACCGCTTTGCATTAATTGATTTGTGCATGGTAGTTGAGTGAAAAGTGCCCATGAGTCACTTCATTGTAGTCCCATCTTAAAGTTCTTGCACCTTTCTTATACTAGTATGCGGAGCTAAAGAACTTGCTTTGGGGTTTTTTGTTATTTTTAATGTTATTCATTTGTTTGCTTTGGGGAGTTATCATTGATACTTGGGGACAAGCATGGGGGCGCATCAATGATTGTTTGAATGAAAGGTTTATTGACCTTTTTATGCTTTATGTTTGTAAATTGTTCAACCCTATTTTATATCTTATAGATATTGATGATTGTCCACCCTTTCAATTGAATAATGGTTAGATAATTTATATGATATTTCAAGTCCTTAATGATGAATGTGATAGATGTCAAGGTGAGTGTTTCAAAATGGTTGAGATCATGTGGGAGACAATATCCAATAAGTTTTTGTGGGAAGCATGGGATTATGCAAATAATATTATTGAATGGTTAACATATTGGTTTAAATTATGAATGTATAGTAGAAGGCACTTGTAATTCTTTCTAGTATTGCAATATGTGAAAAATATTTTTTTAATGAAATAATAGTCATTTTGTGTATTATATTGAAGTCAAAGACTCTTGATGCAAACTTCATTAGTGGATATTCCCATATATATATATAACATTTGATTGGGATGATAACATGTTAATATGGAGAAATATGAGGGATAGATCAATCCACTCTCTTGATTAATTGCCATTATGACTAAATGTAAAGTTTTATTTGAACTTTTTCTTTTTACATTATTGTTGTTAGGCATTTTTGAAATTTCTCAATGTTGTATTTACTTACATTTGATTAATCACATGTGTTTGTAGGATCATTGCTTGCACAAATTTGCAATACATGCAAGTTGGATTTTGTAGGGAGAAAAATATGAAAAAATGGTTAATGTTATTCCCCATACTTCTATTATCCCCATATCCTTTGGTGTTACCATTGCATGCATTGGAAACCACATATCTAGGCTAACAAAAGGCTCTTGGTGGACATTCAAGTGCCTAACTAGATTGTTGCCACTCCTTGAGTTTTTGAAGGCAACTCAATGTTTGAAATGACTTTTAGCATGTGGATTAAATGCTTACAACCTTTGGCCAACTTCTCATAGTTTTCTCAAATTTTGTGTTATGATATTGTAGTACCTTAACCAATTTGGCATAAATTAAATTATTTTTTGTTTTGCCGAACTTTTGAAAAATTATTCATTAATTTTGTCGAAATTTCAATAAATTAAAAAGTTCAATTGTCAGGATTTGAATTGTAGACCTTTCGGGACATGTTAGCATTGCAATGGATTCTAGTGCAAAATGGAAAATGCTAACATTGGAAGAATTATCATGAATAAGTAAACATATGTCCATCTATGAATTTGATTCAACATTAACGGACTAAAGGTATGATCACACTTGGTGTTAAGTTTAATGTTAGGCTAGTGTTAAGGATGTTAAAATTAACCACTAGTTCATGCTTATATAAAATGTTAATTAACGTCCAATCTTATGATGTGACACATAACATGACATTGATGTTAAGATGGTGTTCATAGCCATTGTTAACTAAAATTAAGTCTTTGAAAAAAAAAGATTTTAGAGCCAAACATTAATGTTAACTAAAGTTTCCAAAAAAATTAATTCAAAAAGGAATATTCTTTTACAAATTCCCCTTTAAAAATCACCAAAAAAGAAATTGATATTTAAATAATTCCCAAAAATTGCCACAATTGCCTACAATATGAAAGGGTGGTTAAGGTTTTCTAGCTTCATATTTTGAATATCGCCATATTTGGCTATATATACTTTTGGTTGATTGCCACTTGAGCAACATCACAAAATGGAGAAAAAAACAGGAAAAATAAAAAGCAGTGAGCCTGTGGCCACTCCTATAATTTTCATTATTATTTTCCAGCACTTGGGGTTAAATACTGTATTTGAAGCTTTTTTTCAAATAAATAAATAAATAAATAAATAAATAAATAATTTCAAATTATTTTAATTCTTTTCCTTTGTGTACAGACTCTAGAGTGTGCTTTTTAATGCCACTGATGTGCATTCTCTCAGGGAATTCCCTCCAAAAAATTAAAAGGAATTTTTCATCCAGGAAGGTAATGTCTCAGGATTATAATCTCGCCACCCAGGCCCAAGAAGAAACCTCTCTTCATCCATGAAATCATCCTGCCAACGCAGGCAGGTAGCTTCTAATGATACGAACGGATATTTGACGCCAGCGGCGGAGCGAGCTGTGTCGTAATGCGATTTCTCATCCATGAAGGTGGTTTCTAAGCCGAATAATATCCGGTGTCGACAGTTCTTCGGATGGATCAGGCGATGAGAGTTACAGAGGCCGTGCAAGGGTTAATCGATAGTAACGTCACCTTCATAGATGATTCATCCATTGGATAGAGACTGTCGTTGGTGAAGCAAGGTTCTGAAGACGATAATCTCATCCTTTTATCATTCATGAAGGCCGGCCGGGTTTTTGCAGCTGCAACCTCTGAAGGCTGCATGTGGCCCCGCCTGCTGCTGTTGCAGAAAACATGAAGAAGAAGACGACGAAGGACGGGAGAAGCAAACAAGCACGAGGAGGAAAGGAAACGAGCGTGCGTGCTGCGGAAAAAGCTTCGAATCTCACTCCATCGCTTCTCCCCCGCAATCGTCTCCTTTACACTTAGTTGACATCATGGTTAGTTTATGATTTTTTCTTGAATTTTTTTATTTTCTCTCTTTCGCAATCACTCTCTTCTGCTTCAGATTCCTTTCTTTTTCTTCTTCCTTTTGGTATCATACAATAACCACTCTTTCTTGTGCTAGCTTTGTTGCGGTGCTCTGTTTTCTTTTCGTTTTCAAGGTCGTCGATTTGGCGATCAGCTCTGGTTATACTTCTAGTCTAGACATGGTAATAAATTGTCTCTTGAAGAATGGATCCAGTGATGTGCTATTTTCGTTTAGTGCATTCATTTGATTCCTGCGTTCGGTAGAGTCGATATCCTTGTTTCCTGCAGGACGACGGAATGACACGCGGTTTCGGATTTGGTGTCGTTCTTGGGGGTTTTTTTTTTTTTTTTTCCCGGTTTAGTTTTTTTTGTTTTAACTCCA